>Ga0307426_1000030_pt1 | contig 70787 bp, 74 predicted proteins | sample SalMarWE160340MG_FD_202165 | JGI IMG/M metagenome (GOLD analysis project Ga0307426, IMG submission 202165) | Salt marsh sediment microbial communities from the Plum Island Ecosystem LTER, Massachusetts, United States - WE1603-40 | ecosystem: Environmental > Aquatic > Marine > Intertidal zone >... | reverse complement strand
TTCTAAATTGCCTGACGGGAAACTTGGATTATATCTTGCCAATTAACTTGTCAATCTTTGAGATCTTTTCTTTTAAGAAATCATTACTAATTATCTGAGGATATTTTGTGTAATCATTTACGAAGAACCAATCTAATTTGCTGTATTCATCAAATTTTGTGATAGGATCCTCGATAATGTTGTCTATACACTATACTTGATGACTACCGAGAGATTCTACTTCTACTTTTTTCCCGCAATACTCACATTCTTGCTTACCATCTTTCATATTTATCCCGATTAGTATAGTTAATTCTTTATTATATAGTATTATAATTTCCTATTCATTAATTTCAGATGACTATGCGAGATTATTAAAATTCATTTAACATGAATATTAATTTATTAATTTCATTAATATTAGCCTGCTTATCAAAAGCAACCGTCTTACTACTAGAGAAGGATCTTGCAATAGGATACAATTATTCTAAATCCAAATATTTTTTAATAATATCCTTAGTTATTTTTATTGAAAATGGAGTTATCTACTACTAAGATTATGAACATTTTTTATTTGAAAACCGAAGACTTAAATAGAAGATATTATGAATTTTAAGGTTTGTTTAGAATAAATTATATTTTTGTAAAATATGTTCACCTTTTTAGAAATTTAATTGACCTACCCTCACTCTCTCTTTTGTCGTCACGTCATTTACACAAGTGGGAAAATGAGGGGAAGGTTTAAATAGGTAAAAAAAATATTATAATTAATTCATAATAAATAATTGATAATTCATTCAGATAATTATATTTTTGTCTGGAGGTTTGTTCAAAAAGAAAAAGATTTGATAATTTCTTTTTGAAAAAAAAATAGAAAATGTGGAAGAATATGCAAAAATTTACGTGCGGTGTCAAGCATAACTTCGATTCGGGGGTTATAGTTGATAGTGATGATCGAAAAAAATACGAGTGGAACTGTTCCACTTGTGAAATGCAAGGTAAAATAATAACAAAAGAAGATCTTGAAGATTTTAAGACCAGTGGAAAGGTTGTTTGTCCGCTTTTAACATATGAATAAGAAATTTTAAATTGGATATTTTTATTGTATTCTCTTTTTTTTTTAATTAAACGTAAAGCTATATAGACTAGTCCTTTTTGATATATTGAAAATATTAGATGAGATTAGTTATTGTCTCAAGTACTCCTAAAAGTATTTAATTTCTTTATATCTCTAATTATTATATTTCTAAATAATTATCAATACTTTTTAGTGTATAACTGTTTACACTCTAATGATATAAAATGTTTAAGGATTATAAAATAAAGAGAATAAGGAGTATCGATACACTTCGTGGTTTTTCTATAGTTCTAATGATTTTCATACATATGTTTTCTTGGTGGGTTAGACCTGAAGATTTTTGGTTGAATTCGCTTATTCATTCTTTTCTTGGCGATATAGCTGCTGGTGGATTTTTATTTGTTTCAGGATTAAGTGCGATAATATTTTTCAAAAGTAGAGTAGTTAAAGCTGAAACTCTTAATAAAATAAATGATAAACAAGCTAAAAATGAATATTTAATTCGTGCTTTGCTTATTCTATTTGTAGCGATACTTTACAATAGTGCTACAGCTATTGGGACATTAGATCCCTCAAATATCTGGAAATGGTATATACCACTTACAATAGCTTTTTCTCTATTATTATCATATCCATTTTTAAAAACTTCAAAATTGATTAGATTAGTATTTGCTGTAATTATATGGATTGCTAATTATTATATTGTTTTATTTCTTTTGCCTTATGAAGGACAGTTTAACATATTTGGAATAACATTTTTTATTTTATACAATAATATAGGTTTGCATCCCATTTTAAATTATTTCAGTTTTTTTATAGTAGGGACTGTCATAGGTGATATCATATTTGAAATGTCTCTTAAAAATGATAAAAAAGAAAGAAGATTTGTATTCAAGAATAAATTGTGGCTTCCTACATTAATAATGGGGCCAATCCTAATAATATTTGGAGTTCTATTTTACTTTCCTGATTTTTTATCTCATGGAACACTTTCCTCGATGTTTTATTCATTAGGGATATTATTATCTTCATTTTCAATATTATTAATTATTGAAGAATTCGAAGTTATTAAAGTAAAAAAAAGCTATAGATTTTTCTATTTCTACTCCTATTATTCCTTAACAATATATTTTGCACATAATATCATATATTTTATATTTTTAGATCAATTAAATGCAATTACCATTTGGTTTGCGGTAATAGGAACATTTATTTTGTTAACTTTGCTAGTTAGATTCATTTATAAAAAATATAGTATAAAAGCTTCCATAAAAGCACAAATTGGGAGGATATCACTGATTTTAATTAAAAGGATTGAAGCTAAAAGAAATAAATAGCTGTTATAAATTAATGAATTTCCTATTGCTTCCCTTTTTTATTCTTTATTGAGATATCATTAATCTATCATTTTCAGAATTTAGTTGAAGATGCTAAAATTTGTTTAATCCCGCGGTTATGAAAGTTAGTAAGTTGCGGCAACATTGATAATATTGCCATTGGGAGTGGAATTGGTATTGGAATTTTGAAAAAACTTTTTTTCCAATCAATTATCATTAATCCAAATATATTGTCTAAATGCATTGCAATATCCTTTACAATTTGAAATGAATATGCTTTTTTATGGTCAATTGGAAGGAAATTTTCGATGTTTTCAATTATAGTCTTAATTATATCAAATGTGGGTGCGTTAAGATAATATTTATCAATCCCTGAAAGCTGATTTTCTAAATCTCCTATTTTCCTATCATGAAATATTAATTTAATATCAATATCATTCTTCCGTTTATTTAAGATTGAAGTTATCTTTTCATCATAATGATAGAGAGGAATAAATGATATAACTGTTTCCTTGGCTGTATCTATCAACATATGGATATAATCTTGAAGTACACTTTCTCCTGCGATGCCTATAAAAGGAATTTCTTCAGCTTCTTCTGTATCATAAATTTTATCTATTATTTCAATACTTCTCTGCCCGAAGTCTTGGATTTTATGAGAATATTTTAACAAATATTCTTGAATAACTTCCTTTGGTTTAACCAAATATACTTTCTTTTTTTTTTTTGGATAAATATCAATAAAACCTTTTTGTTGAAGTTTAGTCATTGTTTCATAAATTTTAGGTTGAGGAACGCCACTATATTTATGAATTTCACGAGCACTTAGCATTTTATAACGTATTAGTGTAGCAAGTGTTTGGGCTTCGTATTGAGTAAAACCTAATTCTTGCAGTAATTTTTCTAAATGATTCATATTCTTAGATAGAATTAAAAAATAGATTTTTCAATTTCAAAATATTTAAATATATTTTGTTATGTTACTACTAGAGTAGTAATATATTTAAGTTTTTATATTTTAAATAGTCATAAGTAACACTAAAATTAGCTAGGGTATGTAATGTGTTAGGAAATGAAAAAGAAAATCGGGTTGATAATTATAATCAAAAATCTGATAAAGTTCTGATCGAATTAAATCAAGTCAGTAAACATTACCCAAATACCATTGCATTAGAAAATATTTCATTTCAAATTCATAAAGGAGAAATTTTCTGTCTAATCGGACCAAATGGAGCAGGAAAATCAACACTTGTAAAATTAATAACAGGACAACTTAAGCAAACAGATGGAACAATTAGAGTTAAAGGAAAAGATCCTTACAGTGAACGAAAATCATTATTCGGCGTTTTTGGTCTTGTCCCACAAGAATTATCTTTATATAATGAACTCACTGGTTATGAAAATTTAGGTTTTCATGCAAGATTATATAATATGCCAAAATCCGAAATAACTCCTAAGATCGAGAAGCTTTTAAAGATTGCTGGTCTTTTTGACCGGAGGAATGATCGAGTTGGAACTTATTCAGGTGGAATGAAAAGACGTCTCCAACTAATCCGAGCATTACTCCATGAGCCAGAACTTCTTATTTTAGATGAACCAACGTTAGGAGTAGATGTTCAGACTCGTAGTGCTATTCATGAATACATTCTTGAATTAGCCAAGCAAGGTATGACAATATTAGTAACTACTAATTACATGGAAGAAGCTGAAAGGTTAGCTGAAAATATTGTCATTTTAGATACAAAAATAATTGAAGGACCTGGACGTTTACGTGATATTCAAGAACGTGTATTTCCAAATACCATTTTTGAATTTAAATCATCACATAAGAATCTAACACCTGAGTTCTATGATCAACTTCTTAAAGAAAAATTACATGGCAAAATTTTAATGGAAAAAAGTCTAAGCGAAACTCATTCATTTTTCCAAATCATGTTTGAATCAAACAATATTGAAGAAATTATTGAACAATTTCTGGTATATACTAAATCTCACAATATCCATATTGAGGAATTCGTATTTAAAAAACCAACCTTAGAAGATATTTTTCTAAAACTTACAGGTAAGGAGTTTAGAGAGTAATGGAAGAGAAAAATAAGTTTAAGAAAAAAAAGGGGTTTGGGGTAAAACTATGGTTTCATGATCTAAAAACAATATTACGTAAAGATTTAATCTCCACTAAAAGAGTTAAAAAATATTTTCTAGCAGGTATTATCCCTCCATTAGTTATTTTGATCGTTTTTACATCATTTACACTCATTAATAATCCTGAAACCTACAAAGTTATGGTAGTCGATGATGATAATACTGAATATTCTAACATTATGGTTAATTACATAAACAATATTACCAGTGAATTTGCCCCGTGGTTTGATGTAATACAAATCGATTCTTATCAAGAAGCTAAAATGAAATTAGAAAATTATGAAGTTTTAGGGCTTATTTACATTCCTGTTGGATTCCAAGCAAACATCACTGCTAATAGTACTTATATTAAAGGAACGCTAACTTTAGAAGTCCAAAATATAAACGAGGATTATGTAAAAAATTATATTCAAAGATTAGATGAAGCTGTCCTCACGTTCAATCAATATATACATTTATCTGCTGGTCATATTGATGATTTCGCGCTTATCGCAAAAAAGACTTATGTTATTGATCAAGAGGTAAGTGAAAACAAAGGCACAGTTATAGGAGTTATTGGGGTATATGGGATTATCTGTGGTCTTTTATATGGAGGATTAAATGTTGCAAAAGAATATAATGATAATACTATGATTGAAATTACAATTAGTCCAATTAAGCGTAGTGCCTATATTGCATCAAAACAATTAATAGCGGTTATTTTAGGGTCTATTGTAGTAACAGTTTTTTCTCTTATTTTATTTTTGATATTTCATATAGAATTTCGTGGCAATTTAGGAGTTGTTATTTTAGCATTCCTCCTTTCAACATGGTTTCATACATGTCTTGGGGGTATAATTGGATTAAAATCAAAACAAACTATGAATGTAATGTTACTAGCAATAATCATTGCAATTCTTCTTTGGTTTTTTTCAGGAGGATTTGCACCTACAAGAATGTTAGGAGACACAGTTTATTCAGTTTCAAGATTCATACCATCAACTTATTGGATGGAAATTTTATTTTCAGAAACCTTTTTACCAAACCCATTATACGTTTTACCTAGATTAGGGATTCTAGCAATATCATGTGTTTGTCTCACCATTATTTTTTGGATTTTGATTTCGAGGGAGGGATTTAAGTTATGACTAAAAAATCTAATAAAAAAAAGAATTCATCAATCGGGGTTCTTAAATATGAGATCTTGAAGAATATTAGAATAATTTTTCATGGACCCTCTCGTACTTTATTGCTCCTATCTTTAATTTTTCCTATAACCTATTTATTTTTTATGAATATGATTTTTGGGGCTGTGAACTTTAATTATCCAATTGCTCTTGTAATTCCTGATTATAGTTCTAATAATGAGTTAAATACTGCCCTTGAAAACAACGAATTACCCAATACTGAGGAATTCATGGATTTTTTAAACAACAACGAATTAGTTGGAAAAACAATTGTTAAAAGCCACATAAAAGTGATTGGAATTTCAGCCCAACAATTTGAAAATGAAATACAACTCGAGGAGATTGTTATGATTGTTATTCTTCCAGAAAATTTTGAAAATATAATCCAATCTGTGAAAAATGGTAATTGGACGGGAGGTAGGGTTACAATTGAGTTAAGATGCTTAAATATTAACGAAGATTACCTCAAGAATCTATACTTTGGATTTCAGCGCAAACTTAAAGCATATTATGATAATATATTGTTTAACGAGACTGAAGTTATTTATATTTATAAGGATGCAAATCCTGAAAGAAAAACATTTCCACGAATGTGGACGATTGGTACAGGCGCTTTAGTTTTTGTATGTTTAGTCTCCTCCATGATAATTGGGTCAGTTTTTATTTTTATTGAGAAAGATAATAAAATGACTCCAGAGCTTGCGCTTGCTACTGCTTCTAATCAAAATTACACTTTCTTAGGAAAAGTTCTTTCAGCTAGTATCCTAAGTTTTATTATTCATTTTACATTAGGTGCAACTATCATTTTTCTTTGGATTGGCATCCCTTTCCCAATAAATTTTTTGGGTTTTTTATTAATTTCTTTAACCACTACTGTTTTAGGAGCTATTATAGGCACTTTACTTGGATCTTTAATCCCAGAACAAATATTTACTTTCCCAGTGTCCGTGTTTACAGTACTTGCGACCCTCTTTTTATGCGGAGGATTCATAGATATTGAAATGTTCGGTCAACCCCTTCGTACGATTGTAGATTGGATTCCTTTTACATATACTTATACCATTCTTGGTAATAGTGTGTTAACCGGGGATGCCCCCAGTATAATTCATATTTTTGGTCTAATTGCGTATATTATTTTATTTTTTGGTTTAGGTTTATTTATATATCGAAAATTTATAATAAAACCTAATTAATTCGCTGAAACAGTATCATCTCCCCATATATTGAGGATAAGATCTAAATAGTAACTAGTAAATATTTTTATTTTAAATATCTTTAAAAATATTTTAGCTCACAAGAGCATTGCCCTCAAAAATTTTGGACTTAGGGTTATTTTTGAAAGAGCAGGAAGCTTGCCAAACCATTTTTCTCCAACATATCTGTCATTACTTGTATTATGTTTAGAAAGATCATGGTTTATATATGCTTCATAAATATATTTTCTGGCTAATTTATTCTCATTTAATAATTCTGTATATAAACGCCATAATGACTTAACATGAGATCCTTCATTATAAATTAGGTATTCTAGCGCGTTACCATTTTTGAAATAGGGAAAAAGTACACGTTTAATTTCTTGATCATATTTACTTAATTCTGCATGGCTATAATTACTGTCTTTTTCCAATAAAGGTTTTAAAGTTTTGGTTGCAATATCAGCACACGCAACTCCAGGCAACAAACCTTCATAAAAAAAAGCAGTCACGATTCCTGCAGCTTCTCCTAGAACAAGAACTCGATCCTTCGAGAAAGTATTAATTGGATGTTTGGATATTTCCCCAACAACAGTAGTTGATAAGTCATATTTCAATCCATCTACAAAAGGTTGAATAGGTTTATAATATTTTAGAATTCTATCAAGTTTATCTAAAATTCTTTCCTTAGGATCATTTTTTCCCCCTAAAAAACCAGTTAAAATTCTTTCTTTTCCCCTATTAAAGAAAAAAGGACCGTTAGTTGAGATCTTGGGATTTATGTGGAATACATAATTATATTCTAAATTTTCATTTATTTTATCTTCATTTCCAAATAAATGGATTAATGCTCCAGTGTAATGATCAGGTATATCGAATCCTAAAGATCGTTGTAGGTCGAAACCTCGTGAACCAGTTGCGAGAGCTAATAGTTTTGTATTATAAGATTCCCCTTTACTGTTGATTAATTCCAAATAATCATTATATCTATTAATTCTCGAAATTTGTTCATTAGAATTAAATATACCTCCTTGGTCTTCAAACTGACTAATTAACTTATCCAATAAATTCTCAGTATAACAAATGTTACCTAAAGGTATTCCAAATTCAGTGGAATCAATAACACCATTAAACTCATCGCTCATATAATTTGACTTAGTGTGAAGGGAAGGAAAGATATTCTTGTCATCCCACTCGATCTCTTCCTTGATAAAAGGGCGATTATGTTCGGGAAATATATTTGTTCTTATAGGAATTTCTTTTTTATAATCTTGGGCTTCAATTAGAAGTGTTTTAGCATATTTCGAAATTTTGGAAGCAAATGTTGCACCAGCAATTCCCGCGCCAATGATTATAAGATCATACATAAATAAGCAATTCTCTTGAATGGTTCTAAATTATTTGTAATAATCTTCCTACTGTTTTTAATTTTTAGTTGGAAAGTTTTTATAGGTGTGAATGCGTACAATATCATGAATAAAATTTTTTTATAAATTTAAAAAAAAAGAATAAATTAATTTAAAGGTGGTAAACTATAGGATTAAGATTAGCTTCTGGACTTGCTACAACTTCCCTGTTTGCTTTGATGTATGCGGTTGTTTTTGTAATAGGTGTTTGGTTTTTACCTTCATCAATATGGGGCTTAATTATTATAATTGCGATAACGGTGGGTATAATACTTCTCCAATATGGCATATCTCCGTTGATTGTAGGCTGGCTTTATAAGATAGATTGGATACCTTATGAACAATTCGTTGCCGAATTCCCCCATCTAGCAGAATCTCTTAATAAGGTAGTTTCATTTCGTGGTATAAAAATGCCGAGGCTAGGTATAATACATGATCTCAACCCTAATGCTTTTACATTCGGATGGAGTAAAAATTCCGCAAGAGTTGTACTAACAGATGGAATATTACACTACTTAAATAAAAGAGAGCAAAATGCGGTATTTTGCCATGAGTTAGGGCATGTTGTTCACTCGGATTTCATATTGATGACTGTTGTATTTGCCATTCCATTGTTACTATTAACTGTTGCTCGATGGGCATATTATGCCAGTTTTTTTTCAAGGAGTAGTAGAAGTGATAGTGATGAGGGTTCTTATCTTCGACTTGCATTAATTGCTATTGCTGTGTTATCCTATGTAAGTTATTACTTGAGTTATTTAATATCCCTTATAATTAGCAGAGTTCGTGAATATTATGCTGATGAGCATAGTGCAGAAGTTTTGGAAGATCCAAACCCACTTGCAACTGGACTAGTTAAAATAGCATATGGATTATTAGTAGATGGTAATATCGAAGAAAGGAAGAAATCACGAGTGCGAGCACTTAGAGGATTAGGTATTTTTGACCCAAGTGCGGCAAAAGGATTAGGTATCATCAGCGTTGGAACAACACAAACTTTTTCTATGGAAGCAATTCAAAAAGCCGCAGCTTGGGATTTGTATAATCCATGGGCTAAATATTATCAAGCTCTTTCAACACACCCATTACCAGCAAAAAGGATTATGCGCCTGAATATGTTATGTGATATCTATGGAGTTAAACCAGAAATTGATTTCTCTGATGCAAAAAGATTAAAAGAAGAACAAGCAGGCAAATCAATGTGGGATGAATTTCTATGGGATATTTTCATGAAAACAATTCCTACACTTGCTTTCATCGCCCTGCTAGGAATAACTATTGTATGGGTATTCGATCTTGCTGGATTTTATAATATTGCTTTTCTAGCACCTGTTTATGCAAATATGTGGTTTGTATGGGCTATTGGATTTTACATTATAGGATTTATGTCTATAATAAAAACGAGATATATGTATAAGGGTGGTTTTGAAGATAAAAAAGTGTTAGATCTCGTTACAAACGTAAAGGTCAGCCCAATACGTTGTATCCCTGCCTATATAGAGGGAAAAATTGTTGGGAAAGGTATTCCAGGATATTATTTCAGTGAAGATATGTACTTCCAAGACGACACGGGCTTGATGTATGTGGATTATAGGTTTGGAATTGGTATTGTAGACCTGATATTCTCCCTTAGATCTGTCAATCGTTTAATAGGTCAAAGGGTGAGAATTAAAGGTTGGTATCGGAGAGGTCCAAGTCCGTATATTCAAGTAGATACAATCTGGTCTGAATCAGGAAAACGGCATAGAAATTATTCTAAAGCATTTAGGTATGTTTGGGCGGTTCTGGCTTTTATCCTTGGTATAGGCTGTTTGTATTTCTATTATATGTTTTAAAATTATAATTTTTTATATTTTTTTTATTTTCGTTGTTAATTATATTAAATAATGTTTTTAATTCTACTAGCTAATTTAGTTAGGTTTAGTTCTGCCATTCCTAAGGGTACCGTTTTATCATAAAGGACCACAACTAAAAGTGGATCCAATTTCCAAGGAATATCAACCATTCTAGAAAACACTTTTTGTCCATTACCTAAACTATAATACATTTCAGGAAGAGATATAGCACCAACCATATATCTAATCTCTAATTCTTTCAAAGAATTAACTAATATATCATTTGGAAGAGAAGTATAAATTGTATTGCCTTTAGTAGTTAAAAGCGCAGCACCAATAATTTCATTCTCAAGCATTAAGCTTTCAAAGACATCAATTACTTTCTCATAAAATGTTTTACTCATATATAGTTCATCTTCTCCCGCGACAATAGAATCAACTATTTTTTCGAATTTAGGGTTCTCAAGTTGTTGGTAATCTTTTATTTTAGTAGTATCTGGATACTCCTCTAAAAATACGTCAGCTATTCTTTCTAAACGGGTAGTCACAAATAAAAGACTCGCAGTTGAATCTGATAAAATTGAAAAAATTAAATCTTGATGAACCTTAAAAACAAATCTAAATTCTCTCATTTCAAGAATTTCTGGAGTTTTTCTTGAAATTACATTCTCAGAAAACGAAAATATTGCTGAAAAGAAAGGAGTTATTAAATTAACCTCAATATTATCGAAGTCTTTTGTAAAATGTTTATGAAAAATGCATGCACCTGTCCTTTTTAAAATAAAAAGCGAATGAATCTTCATTGAGATTAATACCTTACATATCCTATAAGTAAAATTATATAAATACAGTCTTTTAAGTATTTTTAATGAAGACTAAAATATCAGAAATCTACTGTAATTCTGTTCTAAATTTTGCAAGTTTTGGTATAATTTCTTTCCATGATGCCAATCTTTTAATTAAGAGACTCCCGTTTAAACACACGCCTCTAGATATCCCTAAATTTTGAATTATTTCCCTATTACATGTATTAATAATGCAAGTGTCTATATCCGAATATTTCGCTAATTCTTTTTTAAAGGTATTGACCATATATCTTGACCATGGACATTGGTTATTAGAAAAAATTTCAATTTTCCTCTTTTTATTATCGTTAAGATTCTTAACTTTCGGATAAATAAGTTTTGGTTGTATATTAGAACCTAAATTAAGGAATAGAAGAACTCGACTCCCATCTCTATCAACCTCTTCGAATCCATATTTTTTAAAGAATGATAAAGGCATGTATTTTATAGGGGTTCCAAACCATGAATCTCCATCATATGCTATAACACTAGCACCCCCAAACTTTTTTGCTTTTTCAATAAATGACTTAACTAATGCCATTCCTACTCCTTTTAGCCAAAAAGGTGGTAAGACCCACATACAATTAATAAAAAGGGAAGTACTTCCTTCAACCGGTTCTAATGCATGTTCTATCGGAATATATTCAATTAACCCCATTGGTACCTGCCCATGAACTGCCAAATCTGAATGAAGCATTTTCCCAACCCACTTATAATGAATATTTTCCGGTCTAGGTGTTTCAAGTGCCACTAATATTTCAAGACCTTTAGGAATCATTTTCTTAATCCAATTAGTTCTCTCATCCATAGCATTCTCCATGAGAGCCCTCGTTTCTTGATCTACACTTGGATCAAGACATATTGACGAGATTATATCTAAATTTTCCTCTGTGATCTTTTGTATTTCCATAAAAATTGTACTTTTTTAATAAAATTTAAAATGATATACCCATTAAAATTTCAGAAATTGAGTGCCTAGATTATACTTTTTTTACCCAATCTCTAAGTGCAACTTTAACTGAACGGCTCATTTCTAGTGAGAAGGCAGATCCCGTTTTCCGTAAATAGTAATCCTGTCCAAGATTCTCTGCATTTTCTACTAGAGTTTCTTTTTCATAATTTTGAAACATTTCGGCGAAATGTTCCTTATTAAATCTTTTATAAGAGTTGGTAAAATGGATAAATCTCTTAGGAAATCGTCGTGTAAGTATTCTTTTAGATGGATCTTGTTTGGGATATCCAAAACAGAGCATAGTTATTGGAAATACCCATTTTGGAAGATTAAACATTTCGCGATGAGTTTCGATATTTTCTATGATATCTCCAATGTAGCAAGAGCCTATTCCCATTGATTCAGCAGTAATTACAGCATTCTGGGCAGCAATAAGAGCATCACAGCAAGCAAGTAAAAGGTCAGATTCTTCAGGAGTTCGATAAACAAGATTTTTATTAATACACAATTCTGGTACCCCTGAAGCTCTAAAAAAATCATACCAACGTTGCATATCTGCTAAGAATATAAGAATAAGAGGTGCTTTTGCTATATGAGGTTGATTATCGCAAGTTTTTACTAATTTATCCTTCATTTTTTGATTTTGCACTTCAAGAATAGAATAAAACATCATATTTCCTGCAGTAGGAGCACGCATAGCACCATGAATAATCATATTTATTTCTTCTTGGGATAAAGGTCTTGGATCATATGCTCGGACCGTACATCTGTTATTTAATATTTTTATAACTTCATTTATCGTTTCTTTTTCATCCATAAATTATCACATTTAAATTAAATATACTAAATTGTTGACTAATATCCAAATATAACTTATTAAATTTTGATATAAACTTTATATTTTTAAAAATTCTGTTATTATATCTTGAGTTTTTTTTATAATCCAGATGTTTAAATAAAGATTATTATATCATAAGTATAAGAACTTATAGAAGGTTTTTTATAGGTTTATAAGAATTCTCACATACACGATTAATAATAATGTCTGATAACGAGTTAGAAAAGATAAGGCTTAGAAAAGCAGAAATGTTGCTAGAACTTCAATCGATGCCTAAAGAAATCATTAATATAGATGGAAATGATCAATTTAATCAACTACTAAAAGATTTTCCGGATAAAGTAGTGATTATTGACTTCTGGGCTATTTGGTGTGCACCATGTAAACTGTTTGCTCCTATTTTTGCAAAAGCACAACAAGAATACTTAATGGATTATATTTTCACTAAAGTAAATGTTGATGAAAATCCTGAAATTGCTCAATATTTCGGAATAGCTTCAATCCCTACAACTCTCATTATAAAGGGAGGAAAAGTATTACGAAAATTAGTAGGAGTTGTAAATTTTGAGACATTGAAGCAAATTCTTGAAAAATTTAAATCTTGAGCATATATATTATAAAATTTGCATGTTCTAACATACTATTATTAAAGCCTTAGAGTTTTCATAAAGCAACTTATATATAGAATTTAATTTAATTACTATTATGAAAAAGAAAACTCATAATTCTTCTCTTATATCAATATTATTATTCATTGTAATTCTTTCCTTAGCTTATTCTGTCCAAAATATGATTTCTCCAAATCTAAAGATTATTTCATATTATTTTGGATTTAGTGGAGCAACAGCTCAATTAGGTGTTTTAACATCTACATTTACAATTCTCTCGGGTATTTCTATTTTAATTTTTGGATATTTAGCGGACAAAATCACGAGGAAATGGATGGTCTTTGGTGGTGCCTTGTTTTATTCAATTTTTTCAATTTTTATTATTTTTGTTGCACCGAACCTAAATGGATATTATTTATTTTTTTTCCTTACTTCAGTGAATGGAATTGGATTTGGTGCCATTATACCAAGTATCTTTTCATTAATGGGTGATTTAATATCTCAAAATGATAGATCTAAGGGATTCTCATTTTTTTCTATTGCTTCTCTTTTAGGTATGGCTTTAGGATTAATTGCTGCTACTATAGCTGGTCCAATCGATTGGAGATTATCTTATTGTGTAATAGGGATATTGGGATTCGTAATTACTATCCTTATTCTGTTTTTTAAGGAACCATCTCGCATTGGGAAAGACTACCTATTTTTAAATGAAAAAGATGCTGTAGAATACACTTATAGGATAAAAAGGTCTGATTTAAAAGAGATATTCAGAAAAAAGGCGAATATTTGGCTAGTTATTAATTTTGTTGATACAATACCTACGGGTATTATATTGTTTTTGATCTTTTATTATATGAGTGATTATCATAATGTCCCTGAAGATATATCTTTAATATTCTTAGGAACTATACTTTTAAGCACTCTTATTGGCACTGTAGTATTTGGAGTTATTGGTGATAAATTATTTAAAAAAGGTAAAAGAAATGCTCGAGTATTATTGGCTCTAATAGGAAATATCATGCCCATACCCTTAATATTTATTGCTTTAATACTTCCATTTAAAGCTCCTAATAACGTATCTGTAGGTGAACTTTTGGTAATTCCTGAAGCTTTGATAATGCTAATCTTAATGATGATTGGTATGTTTGCTAATGGAGCTGTCAATGGTAGCTGGTATGCAACAGTAGTAGATCTTAACCTTCCAGAACATAGGGGAACTACACTGGCGACAGCTAATTTTTTCGATATAATTGGCCGGTCCCTGGGTCCTTTAATTGGTTCATTTGTAAGAGATGCATTTGGTTCTGTATACGGTATGATGATGTCAATTATTTTTTGGTTAGCAATTCCATTTTTTTGGATACCAGTTCTTAAAAACGCGGTATCAGAAATGGATGCTACAGAAAAAATTTTCTCAGAGAGATTAAAAGAATTAGAAAAGACCTAAACTTTTTGCTTTTTATCTCCAAGCAGCATGTTTTAATATTGCTTTAAATGGACATCTGTATTGACAAGTGCCACACTCAATACATTCACCAATATTTTCGGCATTAACTTTCCCATTTATAACTTTATATACCTCAGCGGGACACCCATTTACACAATCTCCTGATCCCATACAGCGATCCAGATCTATTTCTACCCAATGATTATCTTCTTCCCATCTTTTTATATTTGTCATTATTCATTCATCCTTAAAATGTCAACTGTTAATAGAGATATTACTATATAAATTATAATCAAAAAAATAAATAGCTTCAGATTATAATTCTAAATTGTGATTAACTTGGAACTTAAAACTCTTTTTAGCCCAGAAAAAATTGGTAATGTTCAAATTAAAAACAGAATAGTGCGTTCAGCGACTCATATGCGAAGTGCAGAAAAGTATGGCTATGTTGGTGATAAACTTATTGATATATACAGAGACTTAGCCCGTGGAGGTACTGGATTAATAATATCAGGTTTCACAGCTGTGGATCCCGGGGGTACTGCTAATCCATATCAAGCATGTTTATATAATGATTCATTTATACCTGGTCAAAATAAATTAGTAGAAGCAATTCATGAATATGCGGATGTTAAGATTGCTATTCAAATAGCTCATACAGGTCGTCAAGGTTACCATCCTAAATATCATCCAGTAGCACCATCCCCAGTTCTTTTTAAAACCACTGGATTAACACCGCGAGAATTAACAGCTAATGAAATAGAAACGTTAATACAAAAATTTGTAGATACCGGAAAAAGAAGTTATGAGTGTGGTTATGATATGGTGCAACTCCATGCTGCTCACGGTTATTTTTTAAGTAATTTCATTTCTCCATATACTAATAAAAGAACCGACGAATACGGGGGAGATACTCAAAAAAGAGCAAAGATTTTGATCGATATTTATAATGGTTTACGTGATGAATTAGGAAGTAATTTTCCCATAACTATTAAACTGCAAACAGAAGATTTCATTCCAAATGGATTAAGCTTAGAAGAAGGTGTTGAATATGCTAAAATTCTTTCAGAAATTGGATTTGATGCCATCGAGCCTAGTGGAGGGGGGGGAGATGCTCAAATTTTGAGTAAAAAGCCATATCCAAGTCTAAATATTAAATCCCCTGAAGAAGAAAATTATTTCTTACACAACAATAAAAGGATTAAACCATTTCTCAATAAATGCAAATTAATTGCGATGGGGGGAATTAAAAATCCTATTTCTGCTGAAAGAATTCTTAAAGAAAATATTGCGGATTTTATTTCACTGAGCAGACCACTGATTTATGAACCAGATCTTCCAAATCGTTGGCGAAATGGTGATATTTCACCAGCAAAATGCATTAGTTGTAATGGTTGTTATATGACTATGATGCAAGGCCCCGTCTATTGTGTCACTAAGAAAAAAAGAGAAAAACGAATGCTAAAATGACTTTTATAAATATAAAATAAACATTTAAATAATTCTACATCCCAAGATCATTATTATAAAATAAATTTACTAATAACCTAAGAGGAATTTAAAATGTCATCTGAGAGGAACGTCAATGTGTTTGCCGCTTTGATATTAGTACTTAGTATTATTGGGATTATTTTACTTGCTACTCAATATTTTGCTAGTTTTTATCTAGGAAGTGGTTATTATAGGCATTCTTGTTTGGATTGTGGATATGCTACTGATGGTGATTTATTCGCTCAAATTGTTATGTTAATATTTTTAATAATTCAAATAATAATTGTTATAAACGATCTACTTCCCAACAGATTTATAAAAACTGATTTAGATAAAATTGGTTTGATTCTAGCAGCGGGTACAACTCTATTAGCAATTATAGGTTTAGCTTCATTTGGTATAGCCTATGCAGAATATGAATGGTGGCCAGAAACAGGTTTTTATGGTGGTATTATCGCAGGATTACTCAATACAATCTTATTTTTCTTAAAATTCAAAAATAAGTAATTAAAATTTTTTTGTCCTTTTTTTCCTTTTTTGAATATTTTAACGTGCTCTAGAAGTGAATATCTTTAGAAAAAATTAGAAAATGTTAAAAATTAGAGTAGTAGATGTAAATTTAAGTTCCTTTAGCGGCTCTTTCCCTTAATTTTCTACGAAAAATTTTACCAACTGTCGTTCTTGGTAATACAGTTACAAATTCTACTAGACGTGGGTATTTATATGCTGCCATTTTTTCTTTTGACCATTCAATAATATCCCGCTTTGTGACTTTCCCTTGATATTCTGGTTTAAGGGCAATATAGGCTTTAATAGTTTCCCCAATATTTGGATCTGGGGCAGAAACTACACCTACTTCTAAGATTGCAGGATGTTCATATAATTTCTCTTCAATTTCTTTTGGCATAACTTTATAGCCTTTATATTTTATCATATCTTTGGTCCTTCCTTCAATATAAAAGTAGCCTCGTTTATCCATGCGAGCTAAATCCCCTGTTTTTAACCAATCACCAACAAAAGTTGCTGCTGTTGCTTCTGGGTCCTTCCAATATCCTTTCATAACTTGGGGTCCTTTTAGAAATAATTCTCCAATTTCTCCAAGAGGGAGTTCTTCGAATGTTTCAGGGTCCACGATTTTTGCATCTGTATCTACAATTGGGACACCTATACTTTCTGGTATTGTTTCTGGTAACCATTTTGGTTGAGCATGAGTGACTGGTGACGTTTCAGTTAATCCAAATCCTTGACCTACTTTAAATCCTAACACTTGCTCCCATTTTCTATTTATTTCTGTAGCCAATGTTGCTGAACCAGAAGTAGCCGTTTCAAGACTTGAAAGATCTCGATCTGTAAAATCGGGAGAATGGACTAACATTTGAAACATTACAGGCACACCTGTAAAAGTTTCGCATTTAAAGTATTCTATTGCTTCGAGAACTTCTGAAGCATTAAAAGATTGAAACATAACTAACATTGAGGCTAAGAACGAAGTTATAATTAACACTTGAAACCCAAAACTATGACAAATAGGGAGAACTGTTAAACTTACGCTTGTACCATAAATATCTGGATCATCCTCTCTCGATTCCCTCATATTTTGTATAGTACAGATTGCATCTGAAACTAAATTATGGTGCGTTAACATCACTCCTTTAGGTAAACCAGTAGTACCTCCTGTATATAATAATGCTGCTATATCATTCATAGGATCTATCTCCACATCAGGTTGTTTTGATGCTTTCCCATTAATAAATTCTTCTAAAGTAAGAGTATCCTCTTTAGCTGCTTCAGCTTGCAGTATAATTACATTTTTTAGTGCAATTTCATTTCTTACCTTTTTCATGGTTCTGAAATTATTTTTGTGAACAAAAACCGTATTAATGTTTCCAGCATCTCTGATAATGTGGGCCACATCATTCTCCTTAAGAAGAGAGTTTATTGGAACAACAGCCGCACCTGTCTCCATGATCCCCATACAACAAAATAGAAATTCAGGGCAATTAGCTGTCATAATACCGACAGCATCTCCTTTTTTTATACCTTCTTCATATAAAGCATTAGCTATTTTATCTGATATATAAATCATTTCACGGTAAGTATATTTTTTATCTGTTGGTTTAAAATAAACACAGACATTATTTAGAAATTTAGAAACTGATTTTTTAATAAATTCATGAACTGGAATAGGATCGAATTTTACAGTTTTAGGAATAAAGTCTGGCCTGAGTTTTATCCATGGACGATTTGGATTTTCAATGAACGGAGATTCATTATCATAATCTGGGATTGCTTCCCACTCTGAATAATCTTTCATGTTTATTCCCTTAATGTTTAAAATATTATATCTTTAATTTTAAATTGATTATTCTTTTTAAATTAAAATTAAACCTTACTATTTAAAAGTCTTTATTTATGAAGGAAACAAGTTTGAATATAAAAATATGATTACATCCAAGACACAATTTTTTGTGTACTTACCATAATATCTACTAATTCATCATATTGAATTCCTTTTATCTGATTAATCAGGTTATTAGGATCCATCCCTCGAGCTTTTATATCTGGTATTATAGCGTAAACATTAACTGGCAAATTTAATAAAGTTTTTATGGATCTGGGAATTATTCCTTTTCTTGATATACCAATTACGCCATTATGTATCAAAACAATATTAACTTCAAAATCTATGTCTATTTGTTCTTTTAAAATCTCAATTAATGTTTCTAATTTATCATTTAATGTTGGACTAAAACCGTATAAGTAAACTATAGAATTCATTACTATTAATTCAACCTCCCTTTAATATTTGAAACTCATATCAGCTTCCAAAATAAGCTTAGATATTTGTTGAGTCCCAATAATGTTAATATTTTCTTCTAAAATGAGGTCTATATTCTCAATTCCTGCTACTCTTAATGCCTCATCATGAATATATATCTCTAATTCAGAAAGTTCAATTAATCTTATAATATTCGTAAAATCATCCACATTTAAAGCATCTGGATTCAAGTTCTTTTTCATAAAATAAACAGCATCTTTAAGGAGAATAACTTTGCACGTATCAATATCACCTACAGCAAGAATCCCAGCAGCCATACGTATTGATTCCACCACTGAATTTTTTCCAAATGGTGAATCTTCACAAATAATTACTACAGAATTTACCATTCTTATCAACCTCCAGGACCAAAGAATATTACTCTATCTGATCTGGCAATTAAATCAGAGAGCCCTCCTAATCCTTCTCTAGCAGCTCCTTCTATAAATTCTTCCACCTTAATTCCTGTAAAGCTAATCCATGTGCTACAAGCAATCGGTTCTGTTTCATGTTTTTTACAAAATTCTTTTAGCCGATTTGATAAATTACGTAAAGATGTATCTTTAAATGTTCTTTCTTTAATATTATAGACACCACTACCATATAGAAAAATTCCTAAAATTGTATGCCCCTTTTTAACTATAGCTTCCCCTAAATTAATCATTGTGTCTATAGCTTCATACTTATAAGGCTCCGCACACACTACAAAAGTAAATGAAACCATCTTGAGTTTTCTATAATTTTTTTCTTATTAATTAGAATAAAAAATTGTATTACAAATTTATTTCTTTTTTAAAAAAATTCTGTGAAGTTTTACAAGCTTTTCTGTGACTTCACCAGAATCTTTTGCTAAATTTTCATGTGTTGCTGATCTAACGAATTGATTTTTTACTTCCATTTTTCCAATTTTATATGATTCAAACAAAACAGACATATTATTTCATTAAAATTTAATATTTAAGAGGTTACAAATATCTAATTTTTTTTATATTTTTATTATTTTAAAAAAAATTAAATTAAATTGATTTTTGTATAGATTATGTCTGAACCTATTCCTCTTAAATCTAAAGGATTTCACCCTTTTGGAGATTTAATTGGGTTTGAATTTACTAAATTGAGAAAAGGCTATTCCCAGTGTGTTTTGCAGATTAATAAGAACCACTTTAATCCTCATAAAACTGTCCATGGCGCTGTCATGTATTCAATGGCAGACACTGGTATGGGGGGTGCTTTATATTCTTTATTAGAAAAAAATGAATCATGTGCAACTGTAGAAATAAAGATTATCTATTTTAAAGCAGTTAGAGAAGGAACACTTATTTGTGATACAAAAGTAATTCACAGAGGGAAATCATTTGGTGTTCTTGAATCCGAGATTATGAATGGCGAAACTTTAGTCTCAAAAGCTTATGGAACTTTTTCAATTTTTAAGATTGAAAAACCAAGAGAATACTAAATACTCAATTTAAAATAAGAAATAAAAAAGGGAAGAATGTAATGATAGGAAAAAAGTGCCGTGCTATTGAAGATTATAATTCTCCTTACACAGATCCACTAATAATTAATAAAGGGAAAATTTTAACAATTGTAGAAAAGGAAAGCGAATGGAAAGGATGGATTTGCTGTATAAACAAAATGGGAGAGAGTCGATGGGTACCTGAAAACTATCTTGAAATCAAAGGAAACAAAGCTAAAATAACCCGAGATTATAATGCAACAGAACTTTCTGTAAACGTTGGAGAAGAATTAGCTATAGAAGAGGAGGAAGCAGAATGGTACTGGGTTACCAATCAGAAAGGAAAAAGTGGCTGGGTCCCTATTAAGAACGTAAAAATAATTTAAAGGAATTTAAATTTTGATTTAAAAAAAAAGGATTTAGTCATTTATTCTTCAAATTTTTCTTGAGCTGTATGAGAATCATTGTAGACATTATCCAAATTAAAGAAATCAATAAAATAAGTTGATATCCAGGTATTGCTGGTTCTGTGTTACCATCTCCATCACCATTTCCATCAGTGGGTAAGCTTTTTGTTATTACTACTTCGTCAAATTCGATATTTCCAGCAATATCCTCAATAAAGAACTTTAAAACTAAGACACCTTTCGGAAGTGCATCCCAGGCTGCTTGGTTTATTGTTCCATTTGTAGTAAATGTATATTCAGTCAAACTAAAATTAATTGTATACCACATTCTCACTATATTTACTTCATCTAGTTCTACTATAAAATCTGGTGCTGTTGTGTTAAACACATCACCATAATCGGGATAGACAATCCAGATATAGGGAATTTGTGTATCTTTATAGACAGTTACAGATGCAGAATTAAGATTACCTATTGTATCATTAGCATAAAAAGTAATACTTACTAACCCATCTAAAGCATTATCCCACTCGTTTGGATTAAGGGATCCATTAGATGTAAAAATAAACTTGGTTAATCCACCATCTATAGTATACCATGTTGTATTTAATAGAAAATCTCTAATCTCTACATTGAAAGTAGGTTCTGTAAGTGCAAAAACATCATATTGAGCAGGAGAATTAATATGTATAGTTGGGCCTCCTGTATCTCTAATTACTGTAACTGATGAGGAATTTACATTTCCCGCAGTATCATTTGCATAAAAAGTGATATCTATTAGACCATCAGATAAAACATCCCATAATCCTTGATTGATTGTTTCATTTGTACTAAAGGGAACTTTTTGCATTCCATTATTTAAAGTATACCACATTGAGTCTAAATTAGGATCTTTGATACTTACGTTAAAGGTTGGGGCCAAACTTTCATAGATTTCATATGGTTGAGGCGATTCAATTTTAATATTGGGAGAATCATGGCAAATAGGATAAGTATCTTGATTTCCTCCATTATCACCTCCAATTAAATAAGGAGTATCACCAATCCCATTATCATCAACATCAACACCAGCATAATCACTCCAGAAATTTCCGATCGTTCCATTATCCCAATCATTATTCTGTCCGACAACGTTATCATAAGCTTGAATACCATTATCAATAAACCAGTTTAGATAGATGTCACTGCCTTGAGGATGATAAGTAGCTATATATATTCCATATTCACTATTGTCTCTAATTAAATTGTCTCTAATGGTGGTACCAAACACATTATAGGCCATTCGAATTCCTTTTCTATTCCCGCTTATAGTATTATTGATAATAACATTATCATAGCAGTAATCACTATAGATGTAGATACCATTTTGATTATTATTAGTTATTTCATTGTTTGATACAATATTATCATCACTTGAAAGAATCATTATTCCAGAATCCGCCTCTAAACCCCAATGCCATCCGTTATTTTTAATAATATTATTAGTGATATTATTACCATTTGAACTGTAACTACAAATAATCCCGTATTGTTCAGTATGATCGATTATATTTTTAGAAATTATATTTCCTCCACATCCACCCGCTAGTTCAACACCAACTGCTTCATTATCTATTAGTTTATTTTCTAAAATTGTATTATTATCACAATTAGAGGAGAGAGAAATTCCATATTCATTTAGAGTGAAAGTGTTATTCATTAAAATCCCATTGTCAACGTTTTCCAACTTTATTCCAACATTCTCAGGATCTGTATCTGGATATGAATTGTCTAATGTACAATTTCTAATAATAAAATAAGAATTCTTTGAATTTCTAATATAAATAGAGTTGCCCAAACTTATACCATAATAATCAACTGTAACATTTTCAATAATATATGGATCGCTCCATGTTCCACTCCCTGAACACCAATCATTATTTGTGACAGTATAGGACCAATTACTCCCAGGATCGCTGTCATCAATTACTATCGCTTCTCCCGTAAAATACCAATATCCAGCAGATTCTAACTCTAAAAAATTATTGACTGAATCTCTATTGTTTTCTTTTTTAACATTATAAATATTATTTAGAGTTGGTAGAAATAGCGTAAGGATGATGCTAAAGATTAGATAGTACTTTTTTATTTTCCAAATTTTTTTCATCTAGATTTCACTAAAAAATTATTTTATAATTAAATACAATTCTATTAGAGAATATTTAATACTTATGATGACATTTATGTATAAACTACAAATTTTATCACTCAATTAGTTTTTCAAAATTTTTAACAAGAAAGAAAAATTCCAAGATTAAAAAAAATTGAATAATAAAATTATGAATAACTATTTAAACAGCGAACAATGGTTTGAAACCATAAAACATAAGGATTACTTGTATGTAATTCGGGAAAGGCTTGATGAGATTGATCCTAGATTTTACACAACTTATACAAATTTATATTTAGTTATAGGTACTCATTCTGCTTTATTGATTGATACAGGATGTGGTCTTTTTCCCCTTAAACCTATTATCAAGGATTTAATAGGTGGTAAGGAATTATTTGTAATTAATACCCATTCTCATTTTGATCATATTGGAGGCAATTATGAGTTTGATAAAATCCTAATCCATAAAAAAGAACGTAGGCTCATATCTAAGCCTCGTGATATATCTTTCTTACGAGATTCGTCTAAAGAAGTAATTAAACGTTTTGAAAGTAAAAATTATATTCTACCACCAGCTAAAATAATTCAACCTGTAATAGATAATGAAATAATCGATCTGGGCAAGATTTCAATAAAAGTTTTTCATACTCCTGGACATTCTCCCGGTTGTATATCTTTATTAACTAATAAAAATGAACTTTTTACTGGTGATACTGCCCATTATGGGATGATGTATCTCACTAAAAAGACGTTTCCGATCATTCTTTCAAGTATTTCGAAATTAATAGATTTATATAAAAAATCTGAAAACATTGAGCTATATCCCTCTCATGAAGAATTCACTGTTGGCAAAGAGTTATTAGTGGATCTTAGCAAAGGGATAAAAAATATTGATAATATATGGGATACAAAAATAAGAGATGACTTTCTTGAAGCGTGGATAATTGAAGACGAAATTTTTAAGTATGCGATATTTTAGTATATTTACTCCTCCAAACCATCAATAGTTTTCGGAGAGCGTGGGGGAGAGCGATAAAACCTTTCTGCCGAATACCCAATAATGAAGACTCCGGCCATATTTCCTTTAATGTTTGCTAAATCTTTTATTTTTGGATTAATCCTCATAGCAATTTGTGTCCATCCATTCCAGCAAGTGCTTAAACCGAGAGCTTGCGCTGCTAATCTGCCATAGGTAATTATAATTCCAATATTAGTAGCCTCAATCTCAGAATCCTCTGAAGAATCTACAAAAATAACATGTGGGGCATCAAAATATACAGGACTATGGAAAACTCTGCTAGTAAGTCTAAATATTAGTCCATATCTTTCATTCATTTCTGGTATGCTTAAGATTGCTTCTAAAACCGCATCATTCAGATTTTTAATTTTATCTCGTTCTGATAAAATAGAAAATCGTTCTGTTCTCATATTATCAGCAGTAGGAGCGTGCGACATTGCTTCAAAAACCTTTTTTATTTTATCAGTTGGCACTTTTTTCTTTTTATAAAGTCGAACTGATCGATTTGCTCTGAGAAACTTATATATTGTCTCATAAGACGCTATAGTTTCTGGTTTATTAATTCCTTCATAAGTATACGCTCCTCCCATACCTTCATAAATAATAGCATCTTGAGGACATTTTGCAATACATTTACCACATAAATTGCACAATTCTGTTGAATTGTTGAAGATAATTTTATTTTGTGTTTTATCTCGTCTAAACATTATACATGTGGTTAAACAGATATTACAATCATTGCATTTCTCATAATCTATTCCTACAATTGGCATAATTCTATTGAATTATTTATTTGTAATAAAGTCAATTAATCTCTAAAGCCCATAGACATTTTAAAATTGAATTTAAAATATCTATGTTATATCATATTTGAATATTAAATTATTATGATTATCGACCATAAAATTAAATTAGAGATATTAAAATTTTATCGGAACAGAAATGGCCGCTAAAAATGTAATAGGATGCTCTGAAATGATTCCAGCAAAAGATAAAAATGAGAAGTAAGAATATTAGCTTTGATAAATCCTTATAAGTTTTAATTACAAAGTATTTTATATTGATTATTATCTTTAAAAATGGATATATTAAGGTTTATGTTAAATGTGTAAGTACTGTAGAAAGCATGCTGAAGGATATGATAAATGGTATTTTAACCCTAAAGGCTATTCAGGCGAACTTTTCTATAAGTTATCACTATTAGATCGAATTCTTGGTAGAGAACCCAAGATGGTAAGAGAAGCGATTAATGGGGCAGATTCAGCATGGTATCCTCTGGACATATCTAAACTTTTAGATATGGTTGATTGGGCGAAAATTCCATTCTTTGGTAGTATAGTAAGGGCATATGGTAATTATCTTGCAATACACAGCCATGCGGGACAAGTAGTCCCATTAGAAGATGCATTAAAGATATCAGATCTAGCTTATGATCATGTAGCTTACCCATGTATGTGTAAAAGGCTTTTTAAAGGACAAGACGAATTTAAGTGCTTAAATTTTGGACCTTTAGTTGAAACTAATAGAAAAGTACCAAGAAATTGGAAAGAAAAAAGATTAAGCCCTGAAGAAGCAAAAGAATGGTTACAGCGATTTTCAGAAAAAGGTTATATACATACTGTTTTCTGGTGGATGGATATGCCACAAGTAGCATGTGTATGTAATTGTGAGGCTCAATATTGTTATGCTGCAAGACCAAAAATATGGTATGGTATAACAAATACTTATCGAAAAGCAGAATATGTAGCTGAGGTTAATAATGATGAATGTATTAGCTGTGGAGAATGTATTTCACACTGTCAATTTGGAGCAATTAGCTTAGGAGAGGATGGTAGAGCCGATATAGATCCTAGAATCTGTTTTGGTTGTGGACAATGTAGGTTTGTATGTGAGCAAAACGCAATCAAACTAGTTGATCGAAATACTCATTCAATAGCTAAGAAAATATGGTGAGGACTGATTAAAAAGATGGTAAAATTCAAATATAACCATAAAAAATGTGATTTACCTTATGATCCCGCTGAATTACGTCCTACTAAATGCTTAAAATGCTTAGATATTTGTCCCAAATCTTTATTAATGTTTATACCGTTTAAAAAAAAAGATAAAGATGGTGCACCTGTTAGATTTGAAATCCATATGATCTTTAAATCCTTCGCTGATAAATTTTGTCCCGATTGTATGAAATGTGTCGAAATATGTCCTTCACAGGCAATTAAAATATCTTTTTAGATTATAACATAACTGGATTAAAAATAAGGATTATTTAAGTGGGAAAAGAATTTCGGTTAGATGGATATCATATCCTAAAATTAGATAATTATTTTTCACTTAATCCACCTAATACTTGCTCCATTTTTTTTCGATAGAGTTCAAAAGCCTCTCGACCTTCTTTACTAAGTTTCAGCATTGTTTGAGGTTTTTTACCCTTGAATCTTTTCTCAATAACTATATATCCAGCAGATTCGAGTTTACTTAAATGGGAAGATAAATTACCATCGGTTAGGTTAGTTTGGTTTCTTAAGAAAACAAAATCAGCACTCTCAACTACATATAAATATGACATAATCATTAACCTTGCTGGTTCATGAATTATCTTGTCAATATCACTGAGAGGTTGAGTAAAATCGTCTGATTCTGTTTTCTTCTTTGCGATTTTTTATGACACCTCTCTTTTTGATAACGGGTACTTCTTTAAGAATGAAATAAAATAATATAACCCAATTAGTATAATTATCCCTCCTATGACCCCAAAAATAATAAAATCGTCTAAATAGTCACCTACAATAGGAGTTAGTAAATTAGTTAAAAAGAATCCTAATCCTGCTGAAAAAGCATAATAGTATAATCTTGTAAAATCTAAGAAATAAGCTATTACGCAAAAAGGTATAGTAAATATTCCAAAACCTAAAAATAATGCAATAAGTAAAGGTTGCATTTGGCTATAATCTATTAAATCTGCAAGGTTTAATACAAATAAAAATAAATTTACAAAAAAAACACCTATTAAAAAAATTTTTAACTTTAATTGTTTTGACTTGTGTTTTGGTCCAAATTTAACGTATCCAACACGAGGGATTGTTATATATTTTTTGCCAAAAATAAATATTAGCAAAGTAATTATATTCCATACTAAAATGATAACGAAGATGGATAAGTATCCAAATGAGCTAAAAAGAAAATCAAATAGTGGGTCCATTCTTAAATTTAAAATTAGCATTCCAACAAATAAATCCCATAAACCATCATTAAATACAGATCTATATGCTTTTTTCTCAAGAGTCTTTAAATCAAACTTTTCATTCATATCTTAATCCATCACCTCTCGATGTAATGGGTATTTTTTAAGAAATCGAATAAAAATCACTAATCCTATGGAAAAAATTATACCTCCCATAATCCCATATGATATGAGCCATCTAATCTCATAAGCTAAAGGATCATATAATAGCTCATTGATGAGTATAGCCAACCAAATAAGCATTCCGATTAGATATAGTCTTGAATATTTCATTAAATAAGCTATAATACCAAAAATAGGTATAATAAATAAACCTACAATTAGTATAAACAAAATTCCTTCTACATGCATTCCAGAACCATTTCCAATAATTAAAATAACAATAAATATTAACTGGATTACAAATTGAATAGAAATGACTATGAACAACTTTCTTCTCATTGATTTTATTGATGGTCCAGGTTTAACGATGCCTGTTCTCGGCTGAATAATATATTTTAAAATAATAAAAAGCAATAATTCCGCAATTATAATAAGAATCAATGGCCATAAAAAATATTTATATGGTGAAGGCAAACTCTCACGAAAAAAAGGTCCGAATGCCATCCCCATAACCATAAAACCAATTAACATATCAAAAAAACCATGTTGGTGACCTGTTTTAAGAATATTCTTCTCAATTTTTTTCAAATCTACATTTTCTGTCATAATTTAAGTTATTTCCTCTTTATGTAATGGATATTTTCGAATGAATTTGATTAACAATAGAACTCCCATTATTATTATTAAGCCACTAATAAGGCTAAATACTATTAAAGTATCAAAAGGCTCTGGTATAAAAATTGAGAATATATCTGATAAAAAGAAACTTATTCCCACCAATAAGCCGATAAAGTAAAAACGAGGATATTGTATGAAATATGCGGCAAAACATACAGGAGCTGTTATAAAGAGTAACCCCAAAAATAATCCATCTAAATATCCTGGAAATTCTAAGCTTAATTCAGGGTTAGTAAATCGGATTATATATAGAACTAAAAGTATAATAAGATTTATAGATAGGACAATTAGTGTCTTTAATTTACGCCCTTTTCGTTTAAATCCAAATTTTACAACACCTAATCTAGGTTTAGTAATAAATTTTTTAGCAGATAAAAAAAAAATTAACCCAATTCCAATAAAAATAAATGTTACAAAGTAATCGAAAGGATTAGGTAACACAGGACTAAGACTCATACCCATACCAATCCCTAGAACTAATATACCAAAATAAATATCTAAAATTCCATCTTCGAGTGTCGATCTCCATGATTTTTTCTCGATTTCCTTTAAATCAATCTTTTCTGTTATTTTTTTCACCTTAATATTAAATTTTAAGACATATTTTCTAAGAATATTATAATATTTAATACAAATATTACAGAAAATACTATAATTAATATGATTCTTAAAAGTAATATCTTTTTCAATTATTTCTCCTCCTTTGATTTATTTTTTTTTATTTCTTAATTGATAACCTATTAAAAAAAAAAGAAAGAAATGAAATTTCTTCGATCTGATTTTACTCTAATCTATTCAATTTTTTCATACCAAAATACAACAGTGGAAGACTCACCCCGATATTATATAGAAACAGAGGAGCCTGTACAATTAGTCTCATTAGCTCGACACTTCTTCCAGGATTAATAAATAACAATAATCCAATTGGTAGAAACAATAAAGGTTGCAAAAGTAACATAGAGATCATGGTATTACCTTTCATGCTTGAATCTCTTTCTCCGAAAGCGGGAGAGATGCATTGGAGTCCCATCGCTTGAAACATTGAAATTTCTGCAAATATCAAAAACTCGACAAAGAAAATCATACTATTAAAAAGATCAATATTTGAGAACAGGTTAAGCATAATTGTAACAAAAACTGCTAAGAAGAAATTGAATATTAACATCGTTAGCAAGTAAGAGTATACAATTGCTTTGATACCTCTGGGAGATCGTTTATAAACCCATATTATATCCTTAGAATCAACAAAAGCAAGATGCCCTATAATTATGCTGCCTATACCACCTCCTATTGCGATTAACATAGTATAACTAAGGATTATTCCAAATGCATCATCATCCATCATAGACATAAAATAACTCATAAAGCCTATCAGCCCAGAAACATAAGCAACTCTAGCAATATTAGCTTTTTTCCTGAAAAATCTCTTTAGCTGCATAACAACTAAGCCGCCCCATTTACGACCGGAAATTTTCCTTACAAGCTTATAAAAAGCATTTTCATGCTCAATAATCGTAATACGGCTTTTTTCGATACCCCCTTCTAAAGTATAAAATGATTCAGCTTTTTTATATGAAATATATAAAGTCATAAGTGGTATACCAACAGCTAATAGAACACTTATCCATATATTTAATATGAATGTGTTAAGTAAAATCGGGTCTATAGAGTATAATATAATGTTTGAAAACCATAAGGAAGGATAAAACGCTAGCCAGTTTTTTAACTCAGGGTGTTCCAACAGGAAATTAAGAAAAAACATTACCGCATACATTATAACAACCACAAGTATCGTAAATACCCATATCATAACTTTTCCTAAATCCCTCGCTTTTTCGTTTTTTGAAATTTTGTGTTCAATCCAGCTTCCAATAATCGATCCTATTAGGTTAGCAAAATATACATGTCCAAAAACTGTTCCATATATTATGATATACTGAGCCAAAGTTAAGTTGATAATGGGATTTATCAAGCCAACTATGATTGGTGCCAGTATCAAGATTAGCATCGAATAAATCGGAGTTTTGCCCAAAAATTCACCTAGAAAGATATCATTTGCTTTAACCGGAGTTGCTAGCAACGTCTCTTTAGATCCAATCTCATCTTCCTTGTATACATTATTTAAAGGGTATATTATGAGCATTAAAAACAACGCCATCATTAGAGATTCGATGATTATAGCAATTGTAGGTCTGAATACCTCAGAAAATTGATCTGCTAACGTTGGCATAAACAAATCAAATAGATAAGGTGCTAGGACTAATGCCCAAATCAATAGAAATGAATATGAAGCAATAAATAATAACACCCGATGATTTCTGAAATTACTTGTCTTAATTCTTATCTCGTTCTTCGCTATTATTCGCCATAGACTTCTTTTTTCTTGTTTTAGAGTAAATGATTCTCTTCTCTCAATATCAGCCTCAGGTGATTCAATTAATTCTTCTGTTGTTAGAACCGTCATTTATATTCTACCTCGACTTTTTGTCTTTACTTTTCTTTTTTTTAGTCTTTCCAAATTCATTATTATTAGGATTCTCCTCTCTCCAGCCAAGCAAATCATCTATGTGAGATGCACCAGTAATTTTCAAATACGCCTCTTCTAAATCTTTAGCACCAACAGATTCAATTATTTCTTTTGGAGTGCCTTCAACTTTTAGTTGGCCATCAATAATTATGCCAATTATATCACATAATTCTTCAGCTGTATCGAGAAGATGGGTACAAATAAAGATTGTTTTATCCGCTTTCTTAGCTAATTGAGAAATTAAATCTTTTACCATTCTGGCAGCAGCAGGATCTAAATTCGATGTAGGCTCATCTAAAAATATAATTTCAGGATCTTGAATCAAGGCAGCACATAAACAGACTTTTTGTTTCATTCCTCTTGAATAACCTTCTAAAAGATCGTTTTCTCGACCCTCCAAATTAAATAACTCTATCAACTCATTTATCCGGGCGGAAATTACATCTTTAGGCAAATAATATAACTCTCCAATAAACTCTAAGAATTCTTTTGCTGTAAGTTTAGAATATAACCCAGGAGATTCTGGTAAAAAGCCGCAAATCATTTTAACTTTCTGACTTTCGGTTACGATATCATATCCTCCGATAAAAGCATTTCCTGAGGTTTTCGATATAATAGCATTAAGCATCCTGACAGTTGTAGTTTTTCCAGCACCGTTTGGCCCTAATAATCCGTAAGTCTTCCCATAAGGAATGTTTAGATTTATTTTATTAACAGCAAGAAGATTTCCAAAATTTTTGGTAAGATTCTGGGTTTTTATTGCGTTTACTTTACTCATATTTTTCAACCTCAATTTTTTGATTTTTATTTTTATTTTCATAAGAGACAATGAATATAAGAAAAATTACAAATAGGAAAGATTCGAAATCCATGTTATAACTAATCCATCCAAGACTTTCTCCAATAACTATGAAAATTTCTAATAGAGCAAAAATTATTCCAACTATACATATCCCACATAGACTATCTTTCTCCAAATTGGTCACCTTTTGATTCAATTTTTCTGCTATTTTCTTCATTAAAGCCATTCTTTTCGAGTCGATATCTAATTAGAAAACAAATGTTCATAGCTAAAGAAATTCCTACAAACATCCCTTCGAAAAAACCGATTAATGGTAGATCTGGTAGAAACATACCCATTATAAGAGATATTGCTAATGAGCTTGACCCAATTATAAACATAGATTCTTTCTTCATATTTAACCTAACCTAAATTGAACTAATCCATATATTTTAAATTTCCTTAAATTCAGTCCTTAGGGACTTTCTTAAGTCCTAATAAAATTATATGAAAGAGAATATTTAAAGCTTTGTATGGCAAAGTACTTTATAGTCTGATTATAGATTCTTATAAATTGAAAGCCTTATTAAAACTAAAATATTCACGTTGAAGCGAAATTCTTTAAAATCCTCTTGAATTTATCCCAAGAGTGATATTTTTCTTTAGGATTAATCGAATATTGAAAACTTTTTAAATAGAATATTGAAGGTATAAATAATAATTAGTCATATAATTATATTAATCCAAATTTAAGAGTGGTTTTAAAAATGGAAACTAATTATAATCATAGAACAATTAGAAAAAAAGAGGATGTAGGTACCCAAGGAACAATAAGTTCATTAAAATTTACGCCTGATGGGAAATATATTGTTTGTGCTTCAAAAAACTATATTGAAGTATGGGATATTGCATCTGGAAGTCAAGTTAGAAAAATTAAGGCAACTACAGGCACTTTTAGCTGAGTAAACGATGTAGCAATTTCCCCCAACGGACAATATATTGTCACCGGAATTGAGAATGTTAGAATAAAAATATGGGAGTTTTCATCTGGAAACTTAGTATGGGAAGCTAAGACAAAGAGCGCTGTCATAAAAGTTGATGTTTCTGCTGATGGGAAGTATGTAATTGGAGCAGCTACGCCATATAGTGGAATACGTACATGGGATTTGGAAACAGGGGAATTAATTGATAAATTTAAACCGGGTGGATCATCTAGGACATTTGCAATCTCTTCAGATAATAATTATATATTTTATCAGAAGGGTAAAAAAGCCATTTATGTATGGGGTGTTTCAAGCAGAACTAACATCAGAGAACTAAAAACTAAAAAAATTGGGTGGGTTTACGCACTTGTTATAACTCCTGATATGAGATATGTGATTAGTGGTTCATTCAATAAACTTATACATGTTTGGGATTTTTCTACCAGTGAAAAGGTTACTACGCTTGAGGGTCATAAGAGTTCAGTGTATTCTCTTGCGTTAACTCCCGATGGAAAATATTTAGTTAGTGGCTCAGGGGATAAAACAATAAAGATATGGGAAATATCTTCACTTCAATTAATCCACACTTTAACCGGGCATAAGGGCGCAGTTTTTGCAGTTGCAGCATCACCTGATAGGAAATATATTGCCAGTGGATCAACGGATCAAACTATAAAAATATGGGATCTTCCTTAGGAACGAAGATATTTCTTGAATTAGGAATAGATAATACGAAATCTACGATTAGACATTAAATCTTTCTACAAACCAATTCTCCTTTTCCAATGGGTACAATTAAAGCATCAACTCGTTCATCAACTAAAGCTTTATCCAACATTGGTTTTAACGTTTCATAGTGATTAATCGCATTATCAGCAACAAGAATTCCTCCTTTAACCATATTTGGTATCATTAGATCATAACAATCTTCATAAACTTCTTTTTCAGCATCTAAAAAGCAAAAAGATATATTTTTATAACTTGAAATATAATCTCGAGCGTCACCTTCAATTATTTCAACAATATCTTTTAAATCAGTAAATGCAAATGTTTCTCTAGCTAATTCTGCTTTATCTTTTAAAATTTCAAATGTAATAAGCCTATTTCCGTTAAGTATGCATGCAAGAGCAATCCAAAGGGCAGAATACCCTGCACTAGTTCCTATTTCCAAAAATTCTCCTTTTGGTGCACTAGCAGCAAGAATTGATATAAATCTCCCTGTTTCAGGAGGAATTTGACGGAGTCTTTCCATTCTAGGTGTTTCATCAATCCTATCCTTTGTATCTAAGTCTTCTAAATATTCCATACGCATCTTAATAGATTCAGGTATCTTATTAAACATTTTTGATCAAGATTTATAATTCAATAATTATTCAGATTTAAATTATAAAAAAGAAGAAGAATTAATAAAAAAATCTATTAAACATTCAATCCTGTCATTTCTGCGACAATTTTCCATAATTTTTTAGCATACTCCTCATTATAAGATTCTTCAGAAGATTCTTTCGGTTGTTTATTTGAAAAATATTTTCCAGTTATACCTTCTACTTCTGGTGAAGAGGCTAAATATATCGAAGTCTCAGCTCCTTCTTCAGGACTTTTAAAGAATTTTCTAGCAAACCATTGGCTAAAATTGGATTGATCTCGACCAAGATTAGTATTCACTACACCGGGGTGAACTGCATTAGCAGTTACTCCAGTTCCTTCTAATCTCCTACTTAATTCATATGTAAATAATATTTCTGCTAACTTTGAAACTCCATATACAGTAAATAAGCGATATTTCTTGTTTTCGCTCTGAAGATCATCAAAATCAATTTTTGCTCTTTTATGTGCTGCTGAAGCGACATTGATAATACGGCTTGGAGCACTCTTTTTTAAAACATCGAGCAATAAATTAGTTAATAAAAATGGTGCAAGAACATGCACAGCAAAATTCATTTCAATTCCATTAACAGATATTTCTCGCTTTTTAAGCATAACCCCAGCGTTATTTATTAATACATGTAAATTCTGATATTTTTGCTTAAATTCATTAACAAGTTTTCGAATCTGCTCTTGAGACGATAAATCACAAAGTAATAAATCAATATTTTTATTTCCTGTTTGATTGATTATTTCTTCTCGGGCTTTTTCTCCAAGTTCTTTATTACGACAAACCATTACTACAGTAGCATTCATTTTTGCTAAGCCAATAGCTGTTGCTTTACCCATACCAGAATTAGCACCAGTTACCATACATATTTTTCCATCCATACTCATAATCTACAAATCCATCATATTCTCAATATTTATATTATATGCATGGAATTATTCTGGTTAATTAAATGATCTTCTTATTTTTCAAAAAGATGGCTAAAATTAATAACTCCGATTTATTAAAGAATACTTAATCTATCCAAAAAAGAAAAGAAAATATAGAAATAAATTTAATTATAAGTTTTGTTTTACAAATTTTTTCCATACATTTTCAAACCACCCAAATTCAGACGGAATTTCTCTTGTTTCCTCCCATTCGATAATTATTTCTTCGTTTTTCCATTGGAGTGTTTGAATTTTTTTTGTTAAATCTAAATTATTATGAATAAATTTATATGCTTTGAGCTTGCCTGGTGGTAATATGTACATTTCTGAAAATGAATCATTCAGGTTATCTCGTAAAATTAAGTAAGAACCTCTACTTCTTCCGTATGAAAGATGATAGTCTAAAATAGCTTTTAAAAAGAATAATTGAGTAAGGAGAGCATTTTTTACTCGGAAATAATCAATAATTTCTGTGTCATTTTCTAATGCTATTAAATTCGTAATGTATTTTAATTGATTTTTAACAATATCAAATTCAGATTCAAGACCATTCAAGGGACGAATGATTGAAGCAAATTTGGACATTCTATTTTGTATTTGATTTAAAAGACCTATTGTTGTTAGACAACTCTTATTTGAAGAGACTGAATTTCGTAACATTGTTGACAATTTATTTTTTATATTGCTTAATTCATTTTTGAGATTATTTTGGAACACCTCATGATTTTCGATTAGATTTTTATAATTTGAATGAGCAATTTTTTGTGAGACTCTTAATCCTCCTACTTGTCCTGCATTTAATGCTGCTCCACCAGGTCTATAAATACCATGACTACCATTAATCTCACCTATAGCAAAGAGATGTTTAACCGTTGTTGACTCCCACCATAAATCACATGATATTCCACCGTTAAGATGCTGATTACATACTGCTATTTCTAGAGGTTCCGATGCGATATCGATACCATGCTTATGGTATACATTAATAGCTTGCTCATTCAATGTTCTTAAGCGATCAATTGGTATATCCCCTAAAGAATTAGATTTGTATAAATATTCTTTTGCTATGGGGTGGAGCTCATCTAAACTGAAATTGTTGGGATTTTTTGTATAATCTAAGAAGACTCGTCTATTGAGTATTTCTATTTCATGGAATACAGCTAAATCAATTAGAGAAGAACTAGATCCTTCGATCAATGTAGCATTAAAAGGCCATTGATAGCCCTTTAGGAAAATTGCTTTTGATAGTTCCCTAAAAGAAGGAAAAACATCAAGGAGGAATTCTCTTTCGATATTATTATCATCAATGGAAAAATACCGCGGAATCACTTGTTGATATGAACCAGAAACATTCCAACGAAATTTAGTCGATGCCAATCCAAATTGAGATTCTGTTAAATTTTGTAATTTACAACCCGCTTCAATAGCTAAACTCGTCGTTCCTTTCTGAGATTCTGGATAAACTGAATTTTTATATAATATTGCTGGACCTCCAGTAGCGATAATTATATTTCTTGTTTTAAAAATTCTTAATGAACTGAGTAAAGTATCGATATTCTTATTATTTGAAAGTTCATTTAAATCAATACAGATTAATCCAATTGCTTCTGGTTTTTCAGCAGTATCATCAACGAGTATTTTTATGGCATAATGTTTGTCAAAAATTTTTATGTTTTTCTCTTTAACTGCGTTTAATAGGCATTCCCCCATTTTTTGAGAAGTAAAAGGACCAATTGATGTTGCTCTCTGTTTAGGATCATTATCAGTTTTGTATCCTACAAATCCTCCATATTCATCATATGGAAAAGGAACCCCCAATTGAACTAAATGAAAAAATTCTCTAATTGAATTGGTCGCTTCAATTAAGGCAATATCACCATGCATGGCACCTCCAGCATAAAGATCCTTAGCCAATTCATAAGGAGAATCACCTTGATCTCCATAAATTGACATTTTATAATATGTCTGTTTATCGGAACCAGCATTAAATGAAGTTCCACCACCTAATTTTTCGGTGATTATTGCGATTTTTGAAGTATCTATACCTTCTTGCGCTAAATGAACAGCACAATTTAATCCAGCAGCACCAGATCCGATTATTATTGCATTAAATTCTTTAATTTCAGGGTCTTTGATATTAAAATCATTCATATTTTATTATAATGCTAGTTATATATAATACAAAAATTTGATTATTATTTGTTGTTAAAATGAATAAAATCTATAATTGGAAACTAAAAGATACTGTTATTATTGATCTTTTTTATATAATATCTTTTATTGGGATTATAATTTTACTTGGTATTATTTCAATCATCTATTTAATGATTTTCATTTTTTTTTATATTTTAATGAATTTATTAATAGCAATTATTTGTCATGAGTGTCCTCATCAAGGTAATTTCTGTCCTGGAACTAGTCAATTACTATTTGGTGCTTTACTCTCAAAAAAGTTGATTAAAAAAGAAAAAATAAGCCGAAAAATGATGAGAATTACTTTAATATTTTATACCTTAATAGGAATGGGTAATTTTATTTTTAGCTTTATCGTGATAATTATTTCATTATGGTCATCTTTATTTTTGATTACATTAATCCCTCCCTTTTGCTTCCTCATATATGCAACAATAACATGGCCAATTCTATGCCCAAAATGTAGTAATAAAGAGAATTGCCCAGTAAGAAATTTTAAAAAATATTTTTAATTCTTAATAAAAAATCATAATCGGTGAAGATGAAATCCTCCATCTATATCCAGAACTGTGCCTGTAGAGAATGGTATTAAACCGCTTACGATAGCAATTACCGGTTTAGCAATATCAATTGGTGTTCCCCATCTTTTGATTGGAGAAATGCCTTCATTTATTAATTTATCATATGTATCATGCCTAGGTTTTGTTAAAGGGGTATCTATTATACCAGGAGATATTTCAAACACCGGAATTCCTTCTTCAGCTAATCTTACAGCAAAAAGTTTAGTCATCATTGTCATTCCCGCTTTGGAAATACAGTATTCCCCCCTATTGAGTGAAGCTGTGTATCTGTTTATAGAAGATATATTTATAATATATGGTTGGTAATCATCCTTGAGAGTCTTCTTAAGCTCAATCATCCATTTAGCTATAGTCTGAGTTAAGAAAAATGGACCCTTAAGATTGATTTCCATTACTCTATCGTAGGATTCTTCTGTCATTTCTAACATTTCCCCTCTTTTAATAGGTCCAACTCCTGCATTATTCACTAACACATCTATACGATTGAATTTTTTCTTAATTCCATCAACCAACTTCTTTCGATCTTCCTTTATCCCTACATTAGCTTGAATATAAAGATATTTATCTTCTAACTTCTCTTTAAAAATATATCTTAGGTTATCATTATAATCTAATGGCAACTCTTTAGTTGAAGCCCCATTTATGACAACTGAAAATCCAATGTTGGCGAGCTCTAAAATAATACTTTCCCCAATTCCATGAGTACTGCCAGTTACTAATGCCACTTTTTTATTATCTTTATCCATAAAATACTATTTATTTGAGTTTATTAAAAATATTTTCAAATGAGCTCCAAAAAAGTGAATTTAAAAGAATAAATATAAGAATATATCTATCTTACTATAACACTCTAATTTAAAAAAATAAAAATTATTAAATGATTCAAAATGAGACGATTTGCTAGTATTGATTTTTTACGTGGTATAGCAATTGTTTTAATGGTCTTTTTACATACTATTACTCATGTATTAGACATTAATGGTTTACTCGCTCAGATAGATAATATAGTATTGATTAACATCGTAGCTTTTATCGTATTACCATTTTTAGGAGGATTAGCGGGTTTTTTCTTAATGGTATCAGCTATAGGTAATATGATTAGTATGTACCGACACTTACAAGCAGGAAGAAATGTGAGAGATTTAGTGATAAGGCAGATAATGGGGGGCATCTTACTTTTAATTTTTGCGATGATATCCGAGAGTATTTTAGGTATCCATGGTGCGATTGCAAACTTAATGAAATCGTTGGATAATGTTTCAGCATGGGATTGGCAAGTGATTCTTTATCGTGGGTATCACTTTGAAACAATTCATACAATCGCTTGGTGTATAATTCTTAATGGTGTTGTACAAGGAATTCTTTCTAGGAATGATGGGTGGAAAAATCCAAGAAGACTTATAAAAATCTATATTATCTTGATCGTAGGTATCGTGGCACTCACGCCTCTTATGTGGTGGTTAGTTGATTTAGCAATTCCAGGTTATCCGTTCCTTACATGGCAGCCTTTAACTGATTATAAACAAATTCTTGTTCAATATCCTTTTATAGGGAAATCTAAATGGTGGGAATTTATAACACTATTCTTTTTCAATGCTTTAGCTGGAAAAGAAGAACCTCTCTTTCCTTACTTAGCAGTATCTTTTATGGGTAGTATAGTAGGAATCATTTTAGCTCAAAATAAAAAAGAAGTTCGACATAATTTCCCCAAAAGAGTGATGCAAATAGGATTTATAATTTTTTTCATTGGTATCATTGGCCTTATTATCAATTTTGCCATTATGGGTATTAGTGCAACGTTAGATATCTGGATACAACTTCCATTTCATCGAAATTGGGTTCCTGAAAATGGTGTGCCATTTCTGGGGTGGCTTTTCCAGTTTATGAGCCTAAATGGAGCTGCAATTTGTCTTATTATGGTTGTAGTTCGTGTAGTTGAATTTAGAGGTCGTGGTAAAGAATTCGCTGATAAAACACGATTCTTCCGCCGATTTGGATTCGTCGCTTTCACTATTTATAATATTCAATGGCTCTACTTTCTAGTTTGGTTTATAATCTCCTCAACTATATATGGGCACCCATACCTACAACTTGATTGGGTAGGAACTTTTCTAACGATGGCTATAACTTTCTTAATTTTACATGGTATTTTGCTCGCTTGGGAAAGAGTAAAATATATCGGAAGCTTAGAATGGACTATAGGTACAATTTCAGCGCAGATCATTCCTGCTAGGAAAGTAGATGATCAGAAATGGTGGCAGTCAGGACAATTAAATGTTGAAGAAGCATTTTATAATGCTGAATGGTTAAATGTTATAGAAAAGGATGAGATTCGACATGATTTACAAGCAGATTCTAAATTTGCTTACAAGATGTCTTTCTTTGGTTTTCTCTTTTTCCCAATTTCATTTATTACATATATTATAGCAAGAGGATCAAAAAGAACTGAACAAGATAACACCTATAATAAGCGAGCACTAATAATTTCGCTTACGGGCATTGGATTTTTCTTAGTGTGGTTAATTCTCTCATGCTTATTTAGCTTGGCAGATCTAGGAATATCTCTTTAAAAATAATTTCAAATCGTAAAATTTACTTTAAATCTTCTTTTTTTTTAATTATCTTTAATGTTATTACAATTTTAGTTGGGGATAAAGTGGATGATTGAAATAAAAAAAGGTATGACTAAAAAAGAAATTGAAGAATACATTGATCATGTTCTTAATCAGATGAGTTTGGAAGAGAAAGTTAACCAAATGAAAGGAAAAAGATTTTTATTTAAAGTAATAGAAGATAGAGGAGTAGGAAAACGAACATATGACGGAGCAGGTTCCAAGAGGTTTAATATTCCATCTTTTGAGTTTACGGATGGACCCCGAGGAGTTGTTATACAGGGTTCTACTTGTTTTCCCGTGTCAATGGCGCGAGGAGCATCCTGGGATCTTGATTTAGAGGAACGTATTGGTAATGTAATTGGGAGAGAAACACGAGCTCATGGTGGTAATCTTTATGGAGGAGTATGTATCAATCTATTACGTCATCCTGCGTGGGGCAGAGCTCAGGAGACTTATGGAGAGGACCCATTTTTGATTGGAGAATTCGGGGCTGCCTTAACCCGAGGCGTACAAAAGCATAATGTCATGGCAACTGCTAAACATTATGCAGCAAATAGCATTGAGAAAGCACGATTTAAAGTAAATGTGAAAATGGATGAGAGAACTCTTCGTGAAGTATATCTTCCTCATTTCAAACGATGCATTGATGAGGGATGTGCCACCATAATGAGTGCATATAATAAGGTTCGTGGTAAGTACTGTGGACACAATGATTATTTATTACGTAAGATTCTAAAAGGAGAATGGGGTTTTAAAGGATTTGTCCACTCTGATTGGATGGACGGAGTAAAAGACACTGTTGGGGGCGTAACTGGAGGACTAGATGTTGAAATGCCTCGAGCTAAATATTACAAGTATAAAAAAATTAAACGTGCTCTAGATCAAGGTGAAATTACAGAAGATATGATAAATGATGCGGCGAGGCGCGTAATGAGAACAATTTTAAATTATACTACAAGAGAAGATACACAAAAATATGGTCAGGATCTAATCGGATGCAAAGAACACTATAAAATAGCCTTAGAAGCTGCAGAAAAAAGCATGGTTCTTATTAAAAATGATAATAAAATTTTGCCTTTGGATAAAAATAAAATTAAGAAATTGGCGATATTTGGAAAATATGCTAATGTAAAAAATGTAGGAGATTATGGTAGTAGTAATGTATCAGTTAAAGAAGTTAGCACCCCTCTAAAAGGTATTAAAAATTACTTAGGAGATTCTATAGAAATAATTAGTAGTAATGGAAAAGATCCTGTTCGAGCGAAAGAAATAGCTAAAGAAGCGGAGGTATCGGTTATTGTTGTTGGATTAAATTGGAGGGATGAAGGGGAATATATTAAGGAATTAAGAATTGGTGGGGATCGTGACAATCTTTCCTTACACGATAAAGACATTGAATTAATTAAGGCTGTTGCTTCTGAAAATGAAAACTGCATAGTTGTCCTGATTGGTGGTAGCGCAATTACTATGGAAGAATGGAAAGAGCAAGTACCTGCCATATTAATGGCTTGGTATTCTGGTGTAGAAGGAGGTAATGCTTTAGCAAAAATATTATTTGGAGATGTCAATCCAGGTGGAAAATTGCCTTTTACAATTCCTAAAGATCCTAAAGATTTACCCTATTTTGATAAAAACGCTGAGGAGATTGAATATGGATATTATCATGGATATACTCTTTTTGATAAAAATAGATATGAACCTGCATTCCCATTTGGATTCGGGCTAAGCTATACTACATTTTCTTATAGTGACTTACAAGTTGAAGTAAAGGATGATAAAGTTATAGGTACAATAGATGTTAAAAATATAGGAAAAGTAGCTGGAGATGAGGTAGTACAACTATATATTGGGTTTGAACAGTCTCAAATTGATCGTCCTGTAAAGCTTTTGAAAGGATTTACACGAATCAATTTAAAACCAAATGAAACAAAAAATATAAAAATTGAAGTTCCAAAGAAAGATCTTTCATGGTATAATCCAGAATCTAAATCATGGGAGATTGAACAGATAGAATATACCCTTTATATGGGGGGTTCATCTAGAATTGATGATCTCTTATCAATCCAATTTCACTTATAAAATCTAAATTAAAAAAATCTTTTTATAATTTTTCAATTTGTTCTTTTTTACCAGTTTCAGAAGATTTATATAATGCAAATATTAATCTGAGGGCTTTAGAACTTTCTTCTATTGTATTAAAGTAAGGTTTATCGTAAAGAACCCATTCTGCAAAAGCTTTTACTGATCTTCCGAAATGGGAAAAACCTTTTACATTTTTTTTAATTTTAAAATTTTTAACGCCTTTCCATTTTAAAGAAGACTTTGGCCATGGTCCTTTGTAATAACATCTTCCTTTATTCCCAAAGATTTGTAATTCTACTTTATCCTTAAACATACCAAAGGGAGGTTTTACAAACATTGAATTATTTATTTGAGCAGACATACCGTTTTCAAATTCAATTATACCAAATGCAAGATCTTCTACTTCTAAATTTTTAAATTTCTTAGTATAAACCTTGCCTATTACAGAAATAGGGTCACCAAAAGCCCAAATCATAATATCTAACATATGTGAACCATGTATTAAGAGTGTTCCACCACCAGCGGTCTCCTTTTTTGTTCGCCAAGGTCCTTTTTCAAAGTAAAATTCATTTCTACTAAAAAAAACATTGCAATTAGTATAATATATCTCTCCCAAATGGTGTTTTTGAAGGGCAGATACTAAACGAGAACAATTATGATCATAACGATAATTATAATTGAATCCTAACTTTAACTTGTGGTATTGATTATCTAGATTTTTTATTTCTCGAGCATCTTCTATTGAAACTGTTACTGGTTTTTCGCATAAAATATGCTTTCCATTTTCAAAAGCTTGTTTAATCATTGGTTTATGCAAGTAATGAGGAGTAGCAATATATACAACGTCAATATCTTCATTCGCAAACATGGTTTCAGCATTAGTGTATGCATGATTCTTATCAGCAACTTTTTTCGCTCGATTTAAATCTAAATCAACTGCCGCAACAATTTTGGTATTTTTAATAATTTTAGAAACCAGTTTATATGTTCCTGTTATCCAACCACATCCAATAACACCCACCTTTACATATTTATGGCTTTCGATAACAAAACACCTTTTTTATTGTTCTTTTAATACCCATATCACTGAGTTTTTAATGATTGTACGAAAAATCTCATTTTTTAGAGCCCTTGCTTGATGACCTAATGCACAAAATGCTACTCTCCCTTGCCCATAAGTCTTTACCCAGATTAGTGGTTCAGGATTAGGATCTTCTTCGTCATGATAATAAGCTTCAGCTAAAACTTTCATATCACCTTTCATGGAGAAATCATGACGATAAGGCTCATCAAAAAAAGTAAAGTCATCTAAATTTTTTGTGATTGGATGGTTTTTATCTATAATTTTGATATCTATATTGCGTTTCTTTTTATGACCAGTAAATCTTCCTCCAATCATTTCATAATATTTAGCGTGTTGTTTGAAGGATGCTGAAGCGCCATGCAGTCCTACAAAACCTTTTCCACTTGAAATAAAATCTAACAAATTTTTCTCTTGTTCTTCTGTAAATTCACCGAATTGGGTAAAAAAAATAGTTGTAGCATACTCAAAAAAGTCTCTATTTTTAAAAATCTCGATATCCACATAATTATCAACAATATATTCATTCAAGATTTCTTTGAAATAAGAATAAGTCTTATCCTTTTTGAAATACCTACCCCTTTGACATAGTAAAATTTTCTTTTTAGCCATAAATCATCATAAGAAAAAATGAAAAGTTCTTTATTAAGGGTTCTCTAATTATAATGTAATGAGTTTTAATCCTTCCCACATGCAATTTGAACCATTTACTTATAAGAGTTTAGATGATTTAAAGAATAAGGTTATGGAATTACATTTAGATATTCCTTTCTATCCTAGAGTTGAAATTTTACAGCAAAGAATAAACATTGCTAAAAGATTTGTCCCCAACAGGTTATCCATCCAACCAATGGAGGGTTTTGATGCTAATCCAGATGGAAGCCCGGGAAAACTAACTTATAGAAGATATGAACGGTATGCAAGAGGGGGAGCAGGATTAATTTGGTTTGAGGCAACAGCAATTAGTCATGATTGCCGCTCAAATGCACATCAATTAGTTTTAACTGAAGAAAATTCTGATAAATTTAAAGAATTTGTCTCATATATAAGAGATATTTGTAATAAAACTTTGAGAGAACTAGGATTTTTAAATGATTGTGTTCTAATTCTCCAATTGAATCATTCTGGAAGATATTGTGTAAGAAAGGGTAAAAAATACCCAATAAAAGCGTTTCAATATGCTGAATTAGATAAAGCTAGAGGTCTTTCAGAAAAAGATGGTATTATCATATCTGATGAAGATTTAAAAGAGTTAGAAGATATTTGGGTTCAAAAGGCGATTTTAGCAAAAAAAGTAGGTTTTGATGGTGTAGATATAAAAGCTTGTCATGGTTATTTAATTCATGAATTATTAAGTTCAAGAATTCGTAAGAATTCTATATATGGTGGAATTAGTTTTGAAAACAGAGCAAGATTCTTTTTAAATATTATAGAAAGATTGAATAAAGAATTTATGAATGAAAGTAACTTCTTATTAACTACCCGAATGAGTGTATACGATTGTATTCCTTATCCATATGGGTTTGGAGTGAAACCAGTAGAAAATGAAAAATTTCCGGCTTCTATTGATCTTATTGAACCTATTGAGCTAATAAATAGGCTATATAATATAGGGATAAGATTAATTAATATAACTGCTGGAAATCCTCATTACAAACCTCAGATTACACGTCCATTTGATACACCTGTAAAAGGAGGTATTTTACCAAATGAAAATCCTTTATTTGGTGTGAGTAGACTTTTAAACTTAACATCTTTAATTAAAAATCATTTGCCAAATGATATAATAATTCTAGGATCTGGTTATTCCTATTTACGCCAATTTGCAGGTTATATTGCAGCAGGTTTGACCCATGAGAAAAAAGTTGATATTTGTGGTTTTGGAAGGATGGCACTCGCAAATCCTAACTTTCCTAAACAGCTTTTCCAAGATGGAGTTGTTGATAAAAAACAGACTTGTATTACATGTTCAAAGTGCTCTGAATTCATGAAGCTTGGAAAAAATGTAGGATGTGCCACAAGAGATCCTCAATATAAGAATTAACCATTTCTAGAAAAAGGTATTTTAAGACATAAATCGAATTTAAAATAGCAAAATTTAGTAAAATTTTCTTACTGGAAAATAATGATAAAATTAAAATATCAGAAGAAAACAATTAAATGGTTATTCTATTCTATAATAATTTTAATTGGTATAACTTCTTTTTGGAAAATTATTATTTCGAGTAGTATAGGGGGTTATTTCATATTTATTGGTTTTGGAATGTATTGTCTATCATCATATGGTGTTTCTAATAATATTGTAATAATTTTATTTGTAATTTATTTATCCTGTAAAATCTATAGGATAAAACGACCTGAAGTTAGTAAAAGTAAGAAATTTCCAAAATTATTTTTCATTTTTATTATTTTAATTTTACCACAATTCTTTCATTCCAGACAAGATAAAACAAGCCCAAACATAAGCCAAGGTCAATGGGAGTTCTCAATGAGGACTAATTTTAATCGCAGTTTCGATTTATTTGAAACGTTTAACGCTACAGATGGATATAAAGAACGTCAAAGTATATATTTAAATGATAGCAAAAACAGCGAAGATGTTTATGCACAAGTATGTCGGGTTTATTTAGGGTTGAATGTAAGTGAATATAGTCTTGAAACTTCCCTTTATAAAATCTATAGTTTTAGAGACACCTTAGATTTTACATTAAACAATCTCTTACGTTTAATATATATTGATATTAATAGGAATATTTTGAGTCCATCAATAAGGAACAAAGTTATTGATGCCTTTGGTAAAACTAAATATTGGTATACAGAGCCTACTAAAGATGATATGATATTTTATACTGAGAATCATCAGATTCTTTTTCACACAGCAGAATTACTAATTGGTCAACTTTTTCCTAATGATACGTTCGTTAATTCAGGCATGACTGGGTTGGAACATGTAAATCATGCATTACCGCTTGTAAAAAGATGGCTTGATTGGCGAGCACAATTTGGTTTCTCAGAATGGCATTCAAATACATACTACACAGAGGATATTGCAGCATTAGTTAATTTAGTAGATTTTTCAGAAGACCCTGAAATCGTCTATAAAGCAGCGATGGTTTTGGATATTATTGCTTTTGACTTTGCCAATAATTATTATAAAGGTAGATATGCAACTACTCATGGTCGCTGTTATGATAGAACTAAAGTAGGAACCAGTATTGTATCCCCTGCTTCTAGAGATAGTACGTCTGAATCGGTTTGGATAATGCTCGGTATTGGAGATCATAACCCCTTTGATAATAGTAATCTTGCTGCTATTGCTTTGGCTACTAGTGATTATTATGCTCCTCCGCCAATTTTGGAGGATATTGCTAATAATGCGACTTTATATAATGAACATAAAGAGCGAAATAGCATAGATATGGATGAAGGTTCAATATACAATCTAAACTATAATGAAGAAGATCTTATGTTCTGGCTTGGAATGTCGGCAGTCCTCTCTTCACAAACTATAAAGGAAGTCTTTAATCTAGTAGAAAAATATAATATAAAATCGGATACTATGTACGGTCCCCAAATAATTGCTGATTTCTTTAAAGTGTCAGCATTTTTAAATGGTATACCATTAAGCTCATATTCAGAAAAATTGAAATTAATTACTCAAGGTATTTGTTTGGAATCTTCAAATACTTATACATATAGAACACCTTATTACCAACTTTCTGGTTCCCAGGACCATCAAAAAGGGATGAATAGTTATCAAGAACATATTTGGCAAGCTTCTTTAGATGATGATGCTTTTGTATATACTAATTCACCGGGAGGTCTCACAAAAGATTTAGAGCAGAATTATGTTGGAGGATGGAATCCTCGTGCCACATTATATAAGAATGTTGGAATTATTCAGTATGACCGTGAAACTTTACCATTAGAAGGAGAACTTCTTATCTACTTTTTAAATCTATTTATGGGTAATAAATTTTACCAACATGCATACTTTCCTCGTTGGGCTTTTGATGATTGGGAACAACATGGCAAATGGACATTTGGTTCTGAAGATGATGGATATGTTGCACTATATTCTTATATGGACACTTATTGGGCTTCAGATTATGAACTTCGAGTAGAGGGTTTTAAAAATCTATGGATAGTTGAATTAGGAAGTGTTGATGAATACGGGTCTTTTGCCCAATTTATATCGGATATTCAGCAATCTCAAGTTCAAGTCATACCACATGCATTAGGGTATAGTGTACGATATTCCTCTCCCTCTCAAGGATTAATTAGTGTAGCTTGGGAAGGTTCAATGGAAGTAGATGGTAGTGAAGTTGATTTGGGTCCTTATCCTCGATTTGAGAATGATTATTGTTATCAAGACTTCGATACTAAAAACACTCTCATAAAGTTTGGCGACCAGAGCTTAGTCCTCAATTTCGATATTGCTTCAAGAATATATCAAATTACATAAATAAGTGAAAGGAAGCTACTTTGAGAATTAGAAAGTATTTAAAAATAGGAAAACCATCAGTTAAAGGAAGTATAATGGTCCTCTTTGGTATTTTCAATTCTCGGTTAGGTATTGGGGTTGGAATATTTACTATAAATCTTATTTATGGTCCACTTGCCTATATCTTTCTTGCTTTTTCTGGATTAATAGTCATTAAACTCTTTCAAGTCTTAGATACTCCCTCTTACAATGGGAACCTAACAATTAAGCGAGTGTTGATAATAATAGGAACAGGATACCTTATTGGTTTTATTTTAACTATAGTTAATGTAGTTATAAATTCTGTAATTTATTATATTAATATTTCGATTATAATTTTTACAGCCTTCATTGGCATTCTTTGGTGTATATTCATTATTATTGGTTTAAAATCTAGAAAAAATATCCCTATTGTTAAAGTTTGTATTATAACTTTTACCTTCTCTATCGGATTAATTTATGGCGCTTTTCTAAATAGATTAAATATACCTGTTTATATCTATTATTTCTTCTTTTCAATTTCTTTTCTACAAATATCACGAGAATTCACTAAAGGCTTTAATAAAAGAGAGAAAGTTAAAGATTTTATCCTATTCCCTATTAGAATGGATGATTATAAGCTACTCAAGTATTCATTGTTCTTCCAGATTTTATCTATACTTTTCATGGTGCTTTCAATTTATAAAATTCTTAAATATCCCTCCCTATTTCTTTTTATTACTATTCCTGGTTTAATATTTATTATTCTTGGAGCTTTTCTAACGCTAGCAAGCATATTAGAAAATGATATTTATAATAAAATCAGTTCAATATTGAAAATTGGAATATTATTGGAATTAATTATGTTGTTAATAATTGGGAAATAATTGTGTTCTTGTTTCTAATATTGTGCAATTTTCTTATTTTCCGTTATCTAAGTTAATAAGTAAGTAATTATTAGGTCGAATAGACTCAAATTTAAGAGAAGCCTTCTTTCACTTATAATCCTAATAATTTTAACCATTATATGAGATGAATTAAGTAAATATTCGATTTTTTAGGTATTGCTTTAATTTTTAATGTATCTTTATATTACTCTTAATTATTATAATGTTTCTTAAAGTAAATTAGGCATGACTAAATTTAAATTTGAGGAAACTTATTAATTACTTAGTACTGTAATCATAGATTTTAATAAGAATTTTTAAAATGATATGAAAAAACATGAACGAATTAACAAATTATGGAAATTGGGTACCACTAAATTTATTATATGCGATATTAGGAATTATTCTAATTTTTTTACTTCCCACATTATTTCCAATTTTTCTAGTCGTTAGAATAATATTATGGGTAATAGTAGGATTACTTCTTTTGCCTTTCTCCTACTTAATATATTTATATTATCAATTTTCAGCACATAATAAAGAGTTCCAGTACAAGGTCTGGAATTTAGTTATCCAGAACTTGCCTTGGAATGGACAGGGAAAAGCAATTGATATTGGTACAGGAGCAGGAGCATTAGCAATAGAGCTTGCGAAGAGATTTCCTGAATGTACTGTTTTGGGAATTGATTATTGGGGAAAATCATGGAATTATTCTAAACTCAAATGTGAAGAAAATGCCAAACTTGAGGGTGTGGAAAACCAAGTCGTATTTCAAAAAGCAAGTGCTTCTAAGATGCCTTATAAAGATGGTGAATTTGATGCAATCGTAAGTAATTTTGTATATCATGAAGTTCGGGATATTAGAGATAAAAAAGAACTCATAAGGGAGTCCTTTCGAGTTTTGAAGAAAGGAGGGGTATTTTCTCTACAAGATACATTAAAAAATGAAAAAAAATATGGTGATATTGAAGAATTAATAAGAGATATTAAGGAATGGGGTGTTGAGGAGGTTAATTTTATTGAAACCGCTCATGAGATACCAATGCCGAATTTATTGAAATTTGAACTTAAAACAATGGGTTTGTTATATGGAATCAAATAATTAGTTATAAAACAGATGATTATCTCAAAATGGGTTTTAAACAAAAATTAGTTGACCAAGTAAGAAAGCCTTCTGGAAGGCTAGGAAAAATAATAGCAAAAGGTATGAATAAAGGTCATGCAAAGTTAGCAGCATGGGGTTTATCACATGTTAAGATAGATCCAAACGATAAAATTTTAGATATTGGATGTGGTGGCGGTGGAAATATAAAGCGTTATGCTAAAATGATATTAAATGGAAAGATTTTTGGAATAGACTATTCTCGAACTGCTGTAAATGTAAGTACAGAAATTAATAAGAGATATATTATACAAGGAATTGTTGAAATTTCCCAAGGTTCTGTGTCATCTCTCCCTTTCCCAGATGATTTCTTCAATTTAATTAGCGGTTTTGAAGCATATTACTTCTGGCCAGATTTAACAAGAGATCTAAGAGAAATATATAGAGTTCTTAAACCAAATGGGTATTTTATCTTAGTTAATGAAGGATACAAATGTAATAATCTAAAAAAAAGGAAAGGAGCTGTAAAATGGTCAAAATTAGGAAATTTTCCTATTCATACTCCAGAAGAGTATAGAGAGTTTTTAGTAGAAGCAGGATTTTCTAATATCCAAATTTTTGAAGAATATAAAGAAGGTTGGATTACTGTAATTGGTATGAAAAAATTATAAATACTGAAATGAAATAGAAAATAAAATTTATTTAAATACATAAAACCTATTTGTATACACGGAAAATAATTATGGAACCTTTTTTATTTGCACTTATTTTGACTTCAATCGCAGGTTTATCCACAACTATAGGTAGTGTTATTGCTCTTATTGCTAAAGAACCTAGCAAGAAGTTTATCTCTCTTATTATGGGTTTTTCTGCTGGAGTAATGATATTCATTTCTTTTGTAGAATTACTGCAAGAGGGTATTAAGTCATTGGGTTTCTTATTAGGAAATACATTTTTTTTAATTGGAATGTTTCTAATGTTAATAATCGACATTACAATTTCCCATAAATACGAATTTGAAGATCAAAAAGGAAATTTTGAAAATAAATTACAGAAAACATCATTACTCGTCACCCTTGGTATTTTTATTCATAATTTCCCAGAGGGTATGGCAACCTTTGTAGCTACCATAAAAAACATCGATCTCGGTATTATATTGTGCTTTGCCATAGCACTCCATAATATTCCTGAAGGTATCGCAGTAGCAGTTCCAATTTATACTTCAACAAAGAATAGAAAAAAAGCTTTCTTCTGGTCATTCATTTCAGGAATAAGTGAACCAATTGGTGCTTTAATTGTCGGATTAATCCTCTTTCCCTTCATTAATGATTTTATATTAGGTATAATGCTTGCTGGTGTGGGAGGTTTTATGGTTTACATTTCTCTTGATGAATTGCTTCCTGCGTCTCGAGATTGCGGATTTGAACATCTTTCAATTATAGGAATTATCCTTGGAATGATTGTAATGGTGATAAGCTTAGATTTACTATAAAAATTATTTATGTTTGAGTTCTTCCTAAGATAATTATGTTTTAATTCAATAAATTCAATATCTATAATTATGAGTATGAATAGATTATAAGAAAATATGAAAAATTGGTCTATATAAAAAATAAATAATAAACTGTAAAATCTAGAATATAAAAGTCTACAAACAATGGATTAAAAATGAATTTAAAAAGACATGAAGGCCATGAACGAGAAATTCCACATGGACATATATATCATGCAGTAATGCCGATAGTTTTTATGTTAATCTGGTTTTTAGATTCAAATATATTTAAAATATCGACAATTTTAAACGATATTATACCTTTTATTATTAGGTTAATATTATTTATATCGGTTTTTGGTATTGCTATTATTTTTATAGAATTATCCCATCGAAGTCTATTTAAATCACACACACCTCCTAACTCATTGATTACCAACGGAATTCTTGGTTATATGAGAAATCCGATGTATTCTGGAATATTATTAATTTATGTAGCATTTATACTTTTGTCCATTTCATTGATTAGCATCGGTTTCTTTATTGTAATTTTCTTGATTTATAATTGGATGGCAAATTTCGAAGAAAACATACTTGAAGATATGTTTGGTGATGAGTATATACAATATAAAAAGAAAGTACCAAAATGGATTCCAAATCCATTTAAGAAATAAAGTCTATGATTTATTCAAGGCTTTTTTTAATAGTTTTTGATTAGAATCTGGATAATATTGGGAATATTGTAATATTTTTTCTTCAGAGATTCCTTCCAATAATTTAGATACCTCAATAAATATTTTATTTTCATTAATATGATTAGATTCCCATAAATAAATTAAATCTAAAATCGTTTTTTCATGATCGGAATATCTGATTTTGTTTTTTATAATACCAAAATTAAAAAGAGCGTTTTTGAATCTTAAAAACTTAAAGTCTTTACCTAAAATCTTTATAGGTTGTTCGTTTAAAATATGGTCATTAATTAAGTACACAAATTCATCTTGATGATCGTGGTTAATTTTATTTAGATTTAATGCAGTGTAAAGTCCAAAATACCAATTATTAATTCGTTTTACTTTTAATCCTTTCGCCACAAATTCTAAAATTGAATATCTTAACTGGTTTTTACTAATTTCTTTAATAGTTTTCACATAATAAATATCTTCAATAATCTGGATTAAATGTCCACGAGAAACAAGATAATCCATTGTACGCCTATAATCGATATACAAATCATCGCAATGTTTTTTTAATTCATCAGAAGTAAAAAAATCTTTATTCTCTTTACCTAATTGATTTAGAACGCGAATCATGAATATGTCTCAAAATTTAATTGAATTTTAAAAAGTTATAAATTATAACCAATAATTTTCACTACAATTCTAATTAAGATATCATAGCTTTTTATCTTTTTGATAAGAAATTTATCACGAAAATGTTTCTTAATTTTAATTTTCTGATTTCACCTGCTTAATATCATATAAATTCAACTTTCAACAAATTAAGTGCAATTTATTAGATTGCTTAAATTTAATAATTTTAATGTTTAACAAAGAGAAGAAATTTAAATGAAATTATTACGTACTCCGGAGAAAAAGTTTAAGAATCTTCCAGACTTTCCATTTAAACCTAATTATTTAAATGTTGATGGAATTAGGATTCATTATATAGATGAAGGACCGAAAGATGCTGAAATCATCCTTCTCATGCATGGAGAACCTTCATGGTCCTTTTTATATAGACATATGATCCCAATTCTAATACAAGCGGGTTATAGAACAGTAGCACCTGATTTAGTAGGATTTGGACGATCTGATAAACCAACTGAACAAAGTGACCATTCTTACCGTAGGCATGTGGTGTGGATAACAAAAATGGTAAATCTGCTTGATCTCAAAAATATTACTTTATTTTGCCAAGATTGGGGTTCATTAATAGGTTTAAGAGTTGCTATTGAGAATCAAGAACGTTTTGAGAGGATTATTTTATCGAACGGAGGATTACCCACAGGAGAACAGAAGATGGGTAAAGCATTTTTAGATTGGCAACATTTCTCTAGAACTACTCCTAAATTTTATGTTGGAAGGATCATCCAAGGGGCTACAGTTACTAAATTGCCTAGAAATGTGATCAAAGCATACGATGCCCCGTTTCCGGATGATACATTTAAAGCGGGAGCAAGAGTTATGCCTTCATTGGTTCCAACTACTAAAGAAGATCCAGAGCACATGGCGAATAAAAAAGCATGGGAACAGTTCTTTCAATGGAAAAAACCTTTTTTAACCGCTTTTTCTGATAGTGATCCAATTACAAGAGGGGGAGATAAATTTTGGCAAGAAAATGTTCCAGGTGCTCAAGAACAAAATCATACTACAATTAAAAATGCTGGTCACTTTGTCCAAGAAGATAAGGGTCCTGAACTAGCCAATCTAATAGTGGAATTTATAAAAAACAATCCTTAATTTTAATTCTTTTCTTATTTTTTTTATGATAGAAAGAAATCAAGGTATAATTTCGAATTAGTATCAACTGAATATTTCTCAAAATCAGTTATCCCATGCTCAAGTAGAATTTCTTCATCAATGAAAAAGTTACCCGTACATTCTTTACTTGGTTTAGTTAAAATTAGATAAGCAGCATCTGCTACAATTTCTGGTTTTCTCGAATGTTTAACTGCTGATTCGCCACCTAATAAATTTCTCACAGCTGCAGTAGCTATAGACGTTTTTGGCCATAACGCGTTAACTGCAATCCCATCTTTTTTAAATTCTTCTGCCATCCCCAAAACACACATACTCATTCCGTATTTAGCCATAGTATAAACTAGATTATTTTTAAACCATTTTGGGTTCATATTTAGAGGAGGAGATAAATTCAAAATATGAGGATTCTCTGCTTCTTTTAGATACGGAATACATAACTTTGAACATAAAAAAGTCCCTCGTACATTAACAGAAAACATAAGATCATATCTCTTCATCCCAATTTCTAAAGTTGGAGATAAATTTATCGCACTGGCATTATTCACAAGGATATCTATTCCTCCAAATCTATCAACAGTGGCATCAATAGCAGTTTGAATTTGATCTTCAAATCTTATATCTGTTATACATGGGATTGCATTACCTCCGGCGTGTTCAATATCTTTTACAGTAGTATACACTGTTCCTGGTAATTTTGGATGAGGTTCTTTAGTCTTAGCGACTACTGCAATATTAGCGCCATCCGCTGCGGCTCGCAAAGCTATAGTTCTTCCTATCCCTCTACTAGCACCTGTAATAAAAATTGTTTTACCTTTTAGAGTGTTCATTCATAACATCTAGGTTAGTAAATTTATTTTTAACATATAATACAATCCTAAATTAAAAACAATTTTAAATAGTTTATAGTAATATTTAATAAAAAAAACGTTTAAACATCATTTTTGATTATTTTAGACTTACTAATGGTAGATTTTAATCCTGAGAAACTAAAAGTAGTGTTTAAAGCCTCGGTAGAATCTAATAACTTAAAATTACCGCGAAAATATACTTTAACTCATTCTGATTCAACGGGAGATCTATTCTTGACTATAAGTAATGACTATGACTTAAAACAAATATCCAGCTTTTATACTCGCTTTATGAGAGATGAAGTTTTAGCTGAATGGCTAATGACAAATGATCACCTTGAATTACATTTCTATGTTCACGTGAGTGGAGGATTACTATTTGGATGGGCGAGTATGCGAGATAGAATATTTCGTAGCCACTTACCACTTGTGTTTCAAACAATTATACATGGAGAAAAGAAATTAATTGAAAATTTTCCACAACTTAAAGAATCACAAATCTATGTTCATTTTCAATCAAAAAATAAGAAATACAATAAGATTGAAAATTTTGGAAAAATGAAAGAGAACATTGTTAATATAGGAAGGGATGAAAGGAAAAATAAAATATAACTCAGCTGAAAAAGTGATTTTATTTTCCGGAATTTTATTAATAATATTATCATTTATAAGTGAACTACATTTTCACTACATTCAAGGATTTATGCCAGATTTAGTAAAATCTCAGATTTTTTGGAGAGCTGAAGCTGCGGAGGTTTTTAATTCTATGAGTTTTTTGATTTTGGGTGTAATATTAATAATAATTGCTTTAAGGTTTTCAAGAAATAGGTTATCAAGCGAAAAATAGAAAAATTTATTGGATGAGTGTTTTTGAAATCTGATTCTAATTGAATTAACAAATTAATAACTTTATGTTTAAACAATCCAAAATTTTAAAGAATTATTAAAAAATCTTATGTAGTATTTAAAGAAGCCACATATGTATACCATACATTATCACAATTATTGATATGATTAAGGTAATAGCAATAGTTATTTGAACTGTCCTTCTATACTTTAATGCACTTGATCCTTTGAAGAGTATATAAAAAAGCGGAAGAATCATCCACGGAATAAATCCTAAGAATAATCCTATTACAGGTATCAATACAAAAAAAAGATACATAAATATCAACATTCCTACTATAATAAAAATCCAAGGCAGTGTAAGTGGATCAAAATTTAGATTTTCTCTTTTAAAGCTATTCTTAATTTCATCTCGTTTTTTGTGCCATTCTATAGATCTGCCCTTGAATCTTCGATATGTAAAGAATCCACCTATAGAAAATGATATAACTATAAGTATTATCCCAATAATCAATATAATATCATCTGATATACCTATCATCTCACAAATACTTGCATTGGGATATCCAGTATATAACCAAATCGTAGGAGGCAAAAGTTCAATGTAGTTTTTGGGTATTGTGAAGGTATATAAAGCCATTATCCCTCCTAAGATAGCCCATACTAAAAACATCCCCATTGAAGGATGAGGTACGACTATTGGAGACCCTAATCCACGTGTCCAGAAACCGTCTAAATTAATTGTACCCATCCCAATTCTAAGAGCCCACCATGACCAGTCATAAATTAACCAATGTGCACACCAAAAACCTGCAATCAACACTATTGTTTGGTATCCGTTAATTTTATTCGATTGAACTATTAATACCATTATAATAACATAAAGAGTGAGAATGTTAAAATAAGCTAAATCAGTATGAAAAAAGAATGATGGAATACCTGTATTTTCTGAGCTACCGACTTTTGCTATACCTAAAAGATAGACAATGCTTGATATAAACGCAAAGCCCAGAGTTACGAAAATTGTCCATCTCCAGCTGAAATCTCTTAAATTTCTTGAGGGTAATTGCCCAGTCTTTTTAATAAATTCATTTCTCAATTCTTGTAGATTGCTTTCAAGAGTTTTAATTTGATTTTCCAGTTCTTTAATTGAAGAATCATTTAATTTAGACATTATAAATCACTTTATATTTTGAATTCTTTAATATAGTAAAATACTTTATAGTTTTTTTAAATATTATTACTCTGAAGCAAATAATGAGCTCGATATTTATATAGCTCATAGTAATATCTTTTTTTCAAATATTTCACTCCAAAAACATTTATATATTAAATCAAACTAAGTACAATAGAAAGACCCGACAATATTGTTAAGAATGAGGAGTATGAATTGTGATGTATAACAACCCAGAGGAACCTATATCTGAATATGAAGTTACGATTAATAAATTATCAGATCAAATAACTGAGTTATTTTCTAAGATTCATTTTTATCAAGCACTTGTTGCTGAAAAAGAACTTCAAATATCCAAACTTGCTAAGGAAAATCAAAAATTACTTGGTGAAATTCAAGAACTGAAGCACAAATCATCTCCATCTCCTAAACCAAGTCAGGAATCATATACACCACCACTTCCAGTTGAGCAATCTTACACCCCACCATCTTTTCCACCAAAACAGCAATCATTAAGTCCACCTTCTCTCTCAGAAAAGATAGAGGATTCATTCTCTATAAGCGAGGATTCTCGAATTAATAAAAGAGTATGTCCTAACTGCGGTGCTATGGGATTCGCTATAAGAGAAGTAGATGATAAATCCAAAGTAATTAGCTATACTCCAAGACGTATATATGCAAAAAAGAAATCTTGTACTAAATGCAGATATGAATGGTGAATATTTGCTCCATCAGAATATTAATTTAGCTTTCGAAAACTCCTTTTCTAGAAAATTATTTGCTGAAAGCATTGAATAGTTTTCCTTATAAAATTTAAATTCAATCAAAATATATGAATATCACTCTGAAATCTAATTTTTAAAAATATTTATTAAATAGAGGTGAAACTAATGGTAATAATTCTTACAACCTCCTATATCCCCTATGGTAAAGAAAAAGCTATTGCCGAGAAATATCTTGAGATAGTGAAAAAATATCCAATGGATAGATCGCTAGAAAAATCACTCATCCGTGTTGCAGTTAAAGCCACTCATAAAGGAATCAAATCAATCTCCGCAACTGAAGTTAAAGAAGGAAAATATGATGAAATGCTTAAGCGCATTACAAATATGAATCTTATTTATTCAGATGTTCCAGGTTTTAGTTACAAAATAGAGACATTCCTTTCTGGAGTAGATGCTTTACCAATGATCGGATTATCAATGCCAGAAGATTAATTCAATCAAATAAAAGCAAAATTAATCAAAATCCTTTTTTTTTTAGTTCTGATTTACTATTGAGCTTTATTTTCGATTTATTTTATTGATTGCACAAATCGCTGAATCTGGTGGAACTTGTTTTTGAAGCATTTTGAATGCTCTTTTAGAAGACGAGAAAGTTTTTGCATTATACTTTTTAACTAAATTTTCAAGTTCTTCATCAAAGACTCGTACAAATACTCTAATGAATGGATAACGTAAATAGATTTTAGCTGTTAGATAAAGCAATTCATCAAATTCAGATTCCCGTTTCCAACAAATAAATAATTGGGAAACATTTTCGAGATTTACGTGAGCACGTAAATCACTCAAGAAGCAAGCGAACTCATTGATGATATGTAATCTTTCATTTACTTCAAACTCTATACCATCGTGTTCATCATCAAAAAGGAAAACTTCACGGTCTGGTTGTATAGAAATGTGATAAGCAATTCGGTGAGTTAAACTGTCACGACCGATCACAATTGCGTTTCCAGTTTTATCTTTTATCCACTTATCAATATCATCCATAGTCCATTTCGACGTGGAAAATGGAAAGGCATTTAATGAGGGTTGTCTGAGATACTCTTGTACATGATCTTCAAATACGCGTACATAAATTGGCACCTCGGGATTCATCTTGCGAATTTTTTCAGTACAAACTATCGCAACTCTAACATCTCCAACATTGATAAAAACTTCTTTCGCTTTTTTTATATTTGCAGCATTAAGATTGGTTACTTCAGTAGCATCACCAATTATTATTGGTTGCCCCGCGTTAATTAGGTCTTCAACTGCTTCTTCGTCATCTTCTATAAGACAGAAAGGTTTTTTACATTCGAGACAGGATTCAATTATTCTTATAGAAAGATGATGATATCCTATGATCACAGTATGGTTTTTCTTATGACTAGCAAGAATTCGACTTGTTATAATCGGATTATACTTTTCCAGTAATTCTCCAATGATGAAGCCAAAAACAATCACTTCCAATAATATCGGCCACAATAAAGCATATAAATTCACAAAATCGCCCGCATCTACTGGGGAGCGCACAGTTAAAGAGTACAGGAAAATAATTCCCACGTTATCACCGGATTCTGTAACGAGAAAGAAAAGAAAACCACTGAACCAAAATAAAAAGAGAAATATAAAAGCTAACTTGTATTGCTTAAGCTTTAGTCGGAATTCAATGAAAAAGTTGACTAATTTCATAACATAAGATAAAACATTCCTATATAAAAAAGATTTGATCTACACAAAAAGATATCATATTAATATTTTTTAATAAGTAAGAATAACTATTCATCATTAACGATGACATTCTTCGAAGAAACACGAGCAGCGGACATAACTATAACAGAAGTAATTGATGCGATGTATGGATTTTTCCCGGATCTAGACAAAACCGATATCAAATTCTTTTATCATGGAACATATAATGTATTTGAAGTAAAAGACCAATTTATTTTCCGTATTCCTGATAAGGTTTTTCGGAATCATAAGGGGGTTGAACTGATACAAAATGAATTTAAAATATTACATCATATCCAAAAATATGTTTCTGTGGCTATTCCAGACCCAATTTATCTCTCTATAGATCCAGATTGCCCACTTATGGGATATGAAAAAATTGAGGGAGTTCCATTATCCAAGTGTTATTATAGAACTTCAAATTATGAGAAAATCAAAATTGCCAAAGAAATTAGTAAATTTCTCTCAGAACTTCATTCAGATGAACTATTTAAAGATGCGGTAAGTAAACAGATAGTTAAACCTACCTTCTCATGTGAGAGTTACCAAAAGAATTGGGAAAAATATCTTGAGAAAATCCAATTGACAACATTTAAAACGATGAATTCGAATCAAAAAAAATGGATAACAAGTTTATTTAATTCATTCCTAAGTGAAAAAAAAAATTTTAAATTCGAATATACAATAATTCATGGAGATTTTGACATTAGTAATATCTTAGTCAATGATAAAACTTTTGAAATTACTGGCATAGTTGATTTTGAAGAATCAAGAATCTATGACCCTGCTGCAGATTTTCTTTTCTATGAAGAGGGAGATCTCTTTTTAAATGAGCTTTTATCCAATTATGAAGGTGTATTAGAAACTAACTTTAAAAGACGAATGAAATTCTTATATGGTCGATCTAGCTTGGGATATATTGAATTTGGGGTTGAAAATAACCTCCCTAATATGATAGAAGCTGGTTTACAAAAACTTAAAACCGCGATGAGTAAGTTTCCACTATAATAAGTATTTGATAATTATTAAGTTGAAACTGATCCTTCTTTTAGGTTGAAATAATAATTAAGAACTACTCGAATAGCAAAAAATAAGGCAGATCCTATTCCAAGACCTATTAGAATGTCCATCCATAGGAAATTTAAAATGTAAATGTTATACAGATACCCAGGTTGTATTTCTGTTAAAATTTTAAAATGAATAGCCGATGTAGTCAGGATGCTTAATAAAGCACACACAATAAAAAATATTACAAACATCGCCTTTCTCGAGTTTGATATTTTTTCCTCTTTTAATATCATATTTATCTACTCTTTGAGTTAATTAGTATTATTTTATTTGATTAAAATTGATATTTATTAATGGGTTTATAACATTCATAACATAATATGCAATACTTCATTATAATAAAAATTCCATAATTTCAAATATTTTTCTTTTGAACAATATAATCAATATAGCTATCTTTCATTACTCGATCTTCAAGTTTCTTGTGTATTATTCTTTTTTCTTTGAATAATATTTCAACATTTAGATTATTAAAAAAACTATCAAATTCGTCATCAGTAAAGAACGTATGTATAACTTTCTCATCCCCTTCAATTTGTATAAATTCACCTGGGTTTTCTTCTTCACCTTCACCATAGAATTCTGAATCCACAGAAAGGAAATTAACAAAGCATAAGCCTTCAGGTTTTAAAACTCGAATCATTTCACTTATAGCTTTTTTTATATCTTTTTTATTCATATGAAATATTGTATTCCAAGAGTAAACATGTCCGAAATGATTTGAGTCAAACGTTAATGATCTTATATCATTTAATTGCATATCTAGTTCTAATTTGTGTTGTTTCGCATAATCTTGCGCCATTTTTACTCGTTCTTCCGAATATTTAATACCAATTATATCAAACCCTAATTGTACAAAAAGTGCTTGTTTGGGAAACGGTCCACTTGAACCACAATCGAGAATTTGTCCCTTAACTTCAGATTCAGAAAGATAGGATAAAAAGTTATAGAAGGGGGCGGGATACAATAACTCTTTTGCGATACTCATACATTTATAAAAATAATATTATTAAAAAATATCTCTAATTTTACTTTCTATTTTCGAAATATCTAAATTCAGAATAAAAAGTTCATATATTTTTTCTAAATCTATTACTAGACTTCTAATTCAAGATGTACTTTTTTAAACCAATTATGTAAAACTCTGAAAAATTCATCTGGCGTCTCATAAAAAGGATAATGACCACATTTCTCAAATATATGGAGTTCAGAATTGGGAATACTATCATGCATACGTTGAGATTGTGAAGGTGGACACATAAAATCGTCTTTTCCTACTAAAATTAATGTTGGTACTTCAATTTTAGTAAGCTGTGAGGATACATTATATTTTAGCATCAAAATCTCATTAAACGCTGCCAATTCAGGATTTAATATCATTTTATCTATCACTCTATATGCTTTCTCTTCTACTTTAGGAGTAAATCCGTAGAAATACAACGGTTGTAACATTTTAAATTGATTTCTAAATCCATCTATAGTAGGATCAACTGGAGCATTTAAAGTTGCTATAAGTTCTGGTGTTGGTTTTTTATTTTGTACATTCGCCATTATCTCTTCCATATAATCAAAGGCAGGAGCTGTATCTATAAGTATCAGATGACTTATATGTTTTGGATGACGTATTGCGTAGTTTAAAGCAACGTATCCGCCAGCAGAATTGCCGATAACTCCCAATTTATCATATCCTAATATCTCACGTAATTCATTAGCATCGTCGGCAAGTTGTTCAAATGTAATGGTATTGATTGGTGGTCTACCTGAACGCCCATGTCCTCTATGATCATAAAAAATTAATTTGAATATATCTCCTAAAGGATCAAGTGTGGGATGAAGATAAGTATGATCAATTCCTAAGCCCCCATGCATGACTAAAAATGGAAACCCTGACCCAAATTCATCGTATTATAATTCAATATCATTAAGTTTTGCTTTAGTCATTATTTCATCCACATTTACCCAATTCTAACTATAATTTTGAAGTATCATCTTTTAGTAATTAATCTTATTAATAAAAAAAATCCGCTTTACATTACACAAATTTCAATATTTTTTATAATATAGAGAATATTTCATAACAATGAAATATTAGTTATTAAAATACAAAAAGTGAAAAAATTATGAAAAATAATAACCTAAATACTAGTCAAATTTTAGGAATTCTTCTTATTTACCTTGCAATCCAATCACCTATATTGGCTCTTATAAACAATTCACAAATGTTTTCATTTATTATATATTTGTCGATCTTTCTTTCTCTTTTCGGAATTATGTTAGTTTGGTATTCTAACCAATAAAAAAACAAAACCAAATTAAAACTTTTTTTTTTAATTTATTAAGTTGAATAATTTATAGCCTTCACTGTATTTAGTGTCTACCCAAACGTTAGATATAAAAATCTTAAGCGATATTTTAATCTCTCTTTTTTCCTATAATAAATAGTACCCTTAAAAAATAGAAAAAAAGATTTTAAGGATTATAATCAGAAATCTTAACTCCCAGATCTTCTAATATTGGAACTAAGAATACTTTATAAAACTCTTTAATATGCCACAATTTTCCTAAATATAAATTTAAAAACTCTTGAATGTCATATCTAATTTTATTAATATCGATAAAGTTATATTCAGGTTCAATCTTAATCTTATCTAAATTTAAAGGAATTAATTGTTTAATTATTAAATATCGCATAAATTGAGTAAATGTACTCTCAACCAACTGTTCTTCTTCTTCAGTTAGTTCATAAGCCTCATGAGCAATTTTATTCCTTAAATTGTCGATGTTTTTTGTTAGTATTTCAAGGTTTTGAGGCAGGTGTAAAGCCTCAATTTTTTGTGCTACTGATTTATTATTATGATTCTCAACTTGGGAATCCAAATAATCAATTAATGTTGTATAGAAGTGAATTAAGAATTTGAAGGAATCAATAGACTTATCCTCTTTCCATTTATTATATGAACTACCCCAATGTTCAAAATTCACCTCATCTAAAGCTTTCTTAATGTTTAATTTGATATTATCTACTTTTTCGATAAAATAATCTGAATAATCCATAAAAGGTTTCTCATTTGAGTCAAAGTTGTATTTGTATGTCTTACCAAATTCCTTACTTGCTCCTAATTTTTTTATAAGAGATGGATCTTCTATTATTTCTTTTCTACCAATTTCTGCAGCAAATTTTATCAGATATCCACATTCAGGACAATATGTTACATAGGATCCACGAAATAATGTGAATGGTTTAAGCTCAAGCTGATGTTTCCCATTTGGAAATTCTATAAGCTCACCCTTACCTTCTATTTGATCAAAATGTGTTTTCTCATAATGAAAAGATTCTGGAATAAATTTAAAACTGCAAACCGGACAGTTCACTTTGTCTCTCTTCTGTTTCATATTATATCGTTTTCTCTATTCTTATAATGAATAAAAACCAAGTTACTAAATAATAAACCTTTCTATATTAGGTTTATTGAAATAGATGCCTAGTTATGTCAACCAATATTTTTACTTTTTATTTTATTTACATTTATAAGTAAAAAAGTTTAAAATTTTTACCATTAAACCAAAATTTATATCTGATGTTAATTTTAATGCACTTTTTATTAAATAGGATGGATATTCTAATGATTATAAAGATTAAAAGATATATATTAAAAGCATAGTTAAATTCCTAATATATTTCACCTTCTTAATAAAATAATGATTCAACCTTACACCAATCATTCATTAATAACTAACTAAATACCAGTAACATAAGGAACCTGGTTATTTCACATCTACCTCTATAAAGCAAATTAAAAAGAATAAATTAGGTTTCACAATTATTGGATTAGGTATCTGGAATAATTTCGAGGAGGAAACAAGAAAAGTGTTAAATAAATTGGATCTTATTATCTAACATTAAAAACTAGTTTTAGAAAAAGAGTTGAAATTTATGAAAGATTTAGAAGGAAAAAATTGTTTTATAACTGGAGCTGCTAAAGGGATAGGTCGTGCTTTTTCAAAATCACTTGCTAAAGAGGGTATGAACCTTTTTATTACAGACATAGATAAAGAGAATTTAGAGAATGTTAAAAAAGAAATTGAAGTTTTGGGAGGAAACGTATACACTGATAAATGTGACGTTTCTAGGTATGAAGATTTTAAAAGTGCCGCAGAAAACTTTCATAGCAAATTAGGTAAACTCGATCTTTTAATAAATAATGCGGGAATTGCAATCGGAGGGAATGCTGTAGACTTGGAATCAGAAGATTGGAAAGAAGTTCTTGATATCAATTTATGGAGTGTAATTCATTCAATCAAGGTATTTTTACCTCATATGCTTGAAAATAAGTCGGGACACATTGTAAATGTGTCTTCAGGGGCAGGTGTCTTTGGCTCAATAGAGCCTTTACCCTATATTGCTTCAAAGTTTGCTGTAGTAGGGATCTCGGAAGCACTTTTTGGACGCCTTCATCGTCATGGGATCAATGTTTCTGTTATAGTCCCTTCATACATTAGAACAAGTATTTTTTCATCAGCCAAAATAAAATACTCTAAGAAACTTATGGAGGATGTAGGAGAAGAAAAACTTCGGGAAATTTATAATTCCATGCTAAAGGAGATGGAAAGTAAGGCAATGCTTCCTGATAGAGCTGTAAAAAAATATATCAAAGGCATTAAAAACAATCAGTTGTATATATATGACATGAGGGCTGTTCTTATGCCTTTGGCGATGAAGGGCACTGATCCACACAAATTTGAGCAATTCTTAATTAATTACACGGAACAGAATTTCAATGCAAATAAAAATTTGTTCAAGAACTATGGAATAAATGTAGAAGATTACCTATAAAAAGTGTGATTGCTATTTTTTAATAAGATTCTATTTATTATCAGATATATAATCTTCTTTTAAGGGCTTTCAAATCATACTGAAAAATTAAATTTAAAGTTTTTTAATAATTATTTTAATATAATCTTAATTTCTATAGTATTTAATATAGATTTTGAGTTTGTTATTAGTTAGGGGATCTATAGGAAATTCTATAGAAACGTATTATACCTCTAAATTTAGAATGTCTATAAAAAATAAGGAAAAATAATTAAAATTATTCTTTATGGTCTAGATTATGGAAAATGAGAAGAAGATATTTACTTTAGAAAATAAAAAATTAGCCTCAATGGGACCTGACTATGTGATCATCATTCCAAGAAAACTCATTCAATATAAGGTAATTGATCCTGAAAAAACATATAACATCCATTTTGAAGAAGTTCCAGAAAAACAAATAGAAAAAGAAAATTAAAAATCTTCTCTATATGAGAATTCCACTTTTCTTTTTATTCTTTTTACCCTTTTTATTAATTTTTGGGTTATGATTTCACAGATATAATATCTGAAATTCTTTTTATAATTGCCGTACTAATAAGTATATAGAAAAATTAAATATCTTCTTTAACCAATTTTAAAACGGATAAATATTTGTAGGAAATAATATGAAAAAGCAAAGAAATATAAAGAAAATAAATAGGAATAAGAAATCTAAAGGAAAAGATTCTGAAGTAAAGGAATACGGAGTTATTTTAACGAAAGAAGAGAAATATCGTCATCGTATTTATCCACAAAAAGGGAAAATACCTGAGGAAGATGATGACTATAAAATTGTTTAATTCTACTTTTATTTAAATATTATAGTTTAAGTCTCAATTTCTTCCATTTTTCACTTTAAATTAACCTGGTTTTTGATTGTATCTATACTATTTTGCGTCGCCATTATCATCTGAGGAATATTTAATTCTTTATAAATATCAAGTGCTCGTTGTAAAAAATCAATAGATTTCTCATGGTCTTTCTTGTATTTATAATAAATAATACCGAGATTATTTAGTGCTCTGGCAATACCAGGTTTATTACCTAGATTTTCCATGATATTCAACGATTTTTCATAATTTTCTAGTGTTTCGTCATATCTTCCTAAATCCCCTAATACTCCTCCAATATTAGTAAGTTGACTGGCAATTCCTTCTAAATTTTTTAGAGATTGTTCAATACTTAATGCTTTCTTATAATCTGCCAATGCTTTTTCAAATTCTCGTTTAGCTTCGTATATAGAAGCTCTATTTCCATACCGAAGGCCTAAGTTTGTCTTTTCTCCAATTTTTTCAGTGAGGGTTATAGATTGGTCAAATAATTCAAAAGCTTTATTGAAATCCCCTTTAGCACGATAATACATACCAATATTATTTAAACCAGTAGCTTGACCCGACAAATCACCGATATCTTTGTTGATATTGAACCCTTCATTATATTTTTCGAAAGCTGAATCGAGCTTTCCCATATGAAAATAAATTACCCCAATCGAATTTAATGTAAGAGCTTTGGCGTTCAAGTTCTGAATTTCTATTGCTGTTTGATATGCTCTTTCTAAAAATTGCAAAGCTTGACTATATTGTCCTGCAGTTCTAAAAATATTACCAATAGTATTTAGTGTATTGCACATACTATCTAAATCTCCTAATTGTTCATTAATTTTAAGAGCTTCAAAGGCATAATTTAAAGCGGGATTTACTAGACCTTGAGAAATTTTCATTCCAGCAAGGTTGTTTAAGCATGAAGATTTTTTAAATAAATCTCCTGTTTTTTCAGCAATTTCAAGCGCAGATTCAACATTTTTTGCAGCATTGGGAATATCCCCATTCTCTCTATATAAAATTCCTAAATTATTCAAAACAGCAAATCTTATTAAATTTGGAGTGTTTTCTTTTATCAAAGCAGCGGCTTCAAATGAATATTTAAATGCATTCTTAAGGTCGCTCTTTTTTTGATATAAATGTCCTATATTTAAAAGTACTGCTATTTTTTCAGCAGTTTGATTTAATTTTTCAGTAAATTTGAGAGATTTTTCGAAATATTCCAAGGCATTATCATAGTCTCCTTTGGAGAGGTTAATTATCCCCAAAGCATTTATAAAATAGTTTTGATTAATTTCATTATTTTCTTCATTGGATGAGTTTAAACCAACTTGAGCAGTTCTTTCTGCTGAATCTATATCTCCTAATTCAAGAAATAGTTCATGAGCAAGTCGATATTTTGAAGAAATTGATGCTTTTAAATGATTTTCCAGCATATAATCACCAAAACTTAAAGTCTCCGGTGTATCTTTTCTCAGTAGCTCAAAAGATTCATTAAATATTGGTGCTAATTGCTCTTTTACAAATTCAATAGTCCTCGCTCTAATTTTGTAAACTTCTATGTTTTTATTTGAAGCAAGTTCTAGTAACAATTTATCTAATTTAGATAATTCAGATATTTCTAATTCTGATAAATCTTTTACTGACTTATATTTAAAAATCTCTTCTTTTCCCGGAGCTAGGGTGTGATCATGCTCTAACCATATTAATCTCTTCATATTCCTCAACTCTTTCAACATTGGACTGATATCAAAATCATCACTCCCTGAATACCCCATAATTACTAAGTCTCTTCCATTCATAACTTCATTGATTAATGGTTTTTTATATGGTTCAATCGCAAATGTTTTCCCCTTTTCCCTTTCACGTCCAAGAGCACTTATAGTAGTTATTAAAGAATCTTTAGTTGATCGTCCTTTTATCACATCCCATTTAGATCCATGAATTTTAATGATTGGGAACTGGAAAGATACCTTCTTCTGATAATCTTCTTTGATAATAATAACCATAACTTTTTTATGATAATCATGAAATGTTGGAAATACATCAAGTTTTTTCTTCAGCCCCATTTCGATAAGATAATCAAAATTTGTCGTAATTACATAATTATACCTCATTATCATATTTGCCAAGAATATGTGAATGGCATTCGGCTCTTTTACTCTATCTAGATAATCCAAGAACTTTAATTCCTTATCGAATAGATTCTGAACTTTTTCAACCAATAGTTCATATCTTAAGGATCCTAATGATAACAACTTCTTAATTTCCTCTTCAGGGGCATAATACTTGAATAAATCATGTACAAACATTCTTGCAGAAGGAACACAGGATGGAGGATCCATCGAAATTCCTGCTCCTACTAAAAAAGTATACATTCTAGTTTCAGAAAAAAGATCTTTAAACTCTGGTGCTTTAACACCTTCTGAAATTCTAATTATAATATCCTCAAGCTTCAATTTTGAACCATCATTTAAATTATTTACATTAAATGAAGATGTGAATGTCTTAAAATAATATAACTCGTATTAAAAACTCTATGTTTACTAGAAAAATGACTATTATGTATGTAAGATACTTCTGTTTTAATCAAAAAAAATTTAATAAAGTAATTTTTAGAGCATTTAAATTCAGCTTTAGAGAATATTCATGAAAACTTTTTTAATATTATTCCCTATACTTTTCTCCAAAAATAGGAAATAGTATCTTCTTTTTTTCATACAGAGTGATTAAGGCAAAAATGAGATCAAACAATAAAATTAAAGGAATTCCTATCAGCTAACATTTTATTATCAAAAAAAAATTTTTATTTATTGAATAAAACTAGTTAAAAACTATTGATTTTAATTTATTTTATTGCATAAATTCCTTCAATGTAGTAATATATTCTTCAATTTTCGCATCTGAACCTTCTACAGCTGGTCCTTCGGCTCCTTGCATTTTTACTTCAAGATATTCAGGACAGACCTCCTCAACACATCCAACTTTTTTAAGCGTTTTTTTAATTCCTCTTATAAAGAACTTCATCCAACGTAATGCATGTGTAGCAAAATAGGCAACTTTCGAAATTGGCTTAGTGATGACACCATTTAAATTGCTGGTAAAATTACGTATTTCTCTGTCTGATGAGAAAGCAATGATTCGAACCGCGATGATCAAGCCATAAGGTTCGTCTTTAGCAATATCTTCTGGACTAGTATTTCTAATGCTCCCTACCCTTACATCATAACCATCTTTCAAACCCTCAGCAAGTTGTTTTGAGATCTTCTCAGAATTTCCATGCTCAGAGTTATGAATTATCCAAATTTTTTTCATAATCATAACCTCATATTCTTATTATAATAAAAAAGTATTTTATTTATATTAAAGCGAAAAAAGAAATCTATTTGAAATTTCAAGAGTCCAATCTTTCATCATGCTTAAAAGGTAATATCGTTAATTTCCTTCTGCATAAGAAATTTGGAAGTGTTTATTAATATAATTTAAGATCAAATAAGATTTTATAATAATTCATCTAAAAAGATACCGTCTTCAGTTATTATTAACTTGCTTGGAGCCACAAACTTAAAGACTAACAACCATTTTACAGAAAGTAAATACTTTATTAAGAGAAGATTTAAAAATCGAGAAGTCTTCTTTTAATTCATGCTCTATCAACTAAATTTTTTTGATCTATTATTTCAATACTTACCAGCCATTATAATCTCGGTTTTAATTATCATAATTGGATTTTTCATTTATAAGATTATAAAAAAAAGAGTTTTCAAACACCTAAGAAAGAGGAATGTTGAAGAGGCAACCTTAAGCAGTATGCTCCTTATCTTAAAAATACTCATAGTGACAATAATTTTTAGTGCAATTTTAGCGCAATTCGCGGAATCTCTTAGTATGATTACCACATTAATTACTTTAGTTGGTGGTACAATAATTGGTTTTGCTGCAATTAATACTCTAGGTAATTTTATCGCAGGAATAATTATTATTACCAGTAAACCCTATTCCGTAGGAGATCGCATCTCTTATCATGACAAAATAGCTGATATTATCGATATAAATCTTATCTATACAGTACTTGTTGATCTTGATCATGTAAAGATATATGTTCCTAATTCGAAAGTACTTAGTGAAGAGATCATCAATTTTGGAAAAAAGACCCCTATTAGAAGAGGGGTCGAATTAAGCATTGGTTATAATGTGGATAGACATGAGGTTGAGAAGGCATTGTTAGAAGCTGCTAAAAAAACTGATCATATCTTGGATAATCCTGCTCCGTATGTTTGGATTATGAGTTTTGGAAACTATAGTGTGAACTATAAACTCTTTATATTTGTAAATGAGGTAAATAAATTTCGAATAATAGATTCTGATATTCATAAAGCTGTTTTAGATTCATTTAAAGCACATAATATCGATATCGCAACCCCTATGCTTATTAATAATACTAATTAATGCTTTTTTTTATTTTTCCTTATTTCTGAGTAAAAAATTAGATATTTCGATACATATAAAAAAATAGTACATGAAAAAGAAAGTAGAGTTTAACTCCTTTAATTGTTATTCAACTTTATTTCCTTGTAACAATTAATAATTCCACATCCATTAAGAAAGATATAACAAGTATTTATAATTCCATGACTTAGAACTCCAATGGAGAAACTAAAAATTACCATCAGCAATGCAATTATCACACACACATTATAGAGTCTATGAGAAAATTTTGGAATAATGAGGATATTATCTTCGAGGTATACCGTTTGATACCACTCGTGTGTCATATATCAAATAGAATTGACATTTTTACCTATTAATATCCACATTGTATGATATTCTGTATCTTTAGAATAGTTTTTGTGAAAATATTCAAATAGATCAACAATATTCAAAAATTTAAAATCCTCCCGAAGCTCCTCTTCTGAACAGAAAT
>Ga0307426_1000027_pt1 | contig 72500 bp, 52 predicted proteins | sample SalMarWE160340MG_FD_202165 | JGI IMG/M metagenome (GOLD analysis project Ga0307426, IMG submission 202165) | Salt marsh sediment microbial communities from the Plum Island Ecosystem LTER, Massachusetts, United States - WE1603-40 | ecosystem: Environmental > Aquatic > Marine > Intertidal zone >... | reverse complement strand
CGGGGAGAGGGCGGTTTGCCGCGACTTGCGACCGTGAGGAGCAAGCCGCATGGCAAACCGGGTGAGGGGGACCACCGCTCGGCGATTTGCCTGCAGATGCCTTCCGCCCGCGAATTGCGCTAAAAGCCTTTCATGACCTGGCACAAGGGTGGCCCCGGCGCGCGGCGCGGCTACCACCACGGCAACCTGCGCGAGGCGCTCATCACGGCGGCGCTCGACCTCATCTCCAAGAAGGGGCCCGCGGGCTTCACCTTCGCCGACGCCGCGCGCGCAGCCGGCGTCAGCCCCGCCGCGCCCTACCGCCACTTTCGTGATCGCGACGCGCTTATGGCCGACGTGGCTCGGCGCGGGTTCGACGCCTTTGCCGACGCGTTGACGCGCGCCTGGAACGGCGGCAAGCCCAGCCCACGCGCCGCCTTCGAGCGCTTGGGCCGCGCCTACCTGGAGTTTGCAAGGGTGGAGCCGGCGCTGTTCTCCGCCATGTTCGAGTCGGGGCTGTCGGTGTCTGAGTACCCGGAGGTGCGCGAGGCGGGCGACCGCGCCTTCGGCGTGCTGCGCGAGGCGTGCGAGGCGATTGCTGCGACGCTGCCCAAGGAGCGCCGCCCGCCCGCTCTGATGATGGCGCTGCACATCTGGTCGCTGAGCCACGGGATCGCGGCGCTGTTTGCGCGCGGGGATGCGGCGCGGCGCACAATCCCCATGACGCCGGAGGAGCTGCTCGAGGCCGCCGTGCTCATCTACCTCGACGGCCTCGGCGTGCCGCCGGATGCGGGCTAATTTTGTGAGTCTGGACTATGGGCAAACCAATTGACCGAAAGTCGCCCGAAGCAGAAGAAGCACAGGCGCAGAACCAACCTCTATACACTGCCATAGGGGAGGCAATCACACACTGATCTGACCTTGAAGGAAGGCTCGTTCGTATCGCAGCTGAGTTGCTTAGGGGAGCGCCGATCGAAAGAGTAGGTCTAGTCTTTTACTCCATTGCTAGTTTCCATGCTTGGATAGGGGTGATCGACGATCTGTTCAAATTCGATGGAACGTATCCAAACTCGGTTGCGAAGTGGCACAAGCTGACCAAGCGTCTAAGAGCCGAGAACGATACTCGCGTTCGAATTGCGCACCAGGGCATCCCAATTGACGCCCCCGGCCAACTACGACGGCACAAATTCGATGTTAGGTCGAAAAGCGTCGCTGGCGAACCGCTGACGATCGAAGAAATTAAAGCGTTTGTTGGGCGCGTCGACAGCCTCTATGCGAATCTGATTGATCTCTTGAATCTGATGAGGCAACCGGAATCGTCGCGTTGATGGCGATGTGAGCGTTGGTATCCGCTCACCTCCTCTCAACGTCACCCCGACGCAGGTCGGGGCCCACGCCAGCTTCCGCAATCGCTTCTGGCGAGAGTGGGCTCAGCCCGTAGGTTGGGTTAGGCCGCGCGAGCGGCCGTAACCCGACAGACCCGTTCCAAAGCGTCGGGTTACGCTCGGCTCTAACGAGCCGCGCTAACCCGACCTACATCGTTCCGCGCCGGCGGGGACTGGGGACGCGGCCGCCCACGCCATTGCGCCCCTACAACCCTGGCACCGGGGCCCGCCGAACCCCATGTCTTCCCCGGGCAATTCGATTTTCCGCCCCCCACCCCTTGACGGGGCCACAATCGGGTGGCACCTATGTAAATGTGATAAACATTCACATGAGCACGCGAGGTGAAGTGCGATGACTCAGGTTGTGGCGACCCTCGACGATTACGGCAGGCCCGCGTGGATTGCCGTGATGGTCCTCGGCTTCATCCTGTTCTGGCCCATTGGCCTGGCAATCCTGGCCTACATGATTTGGAGTGGACGCATGGGATGTGGACGGCACGGTGACATGGCGCGCTGGCAGCGCCACTGGTCCGACAAGTGGGACCGCAACAGAGAGCGCTGGGGCCGCGAGATGCGCGGCTACCATTCGAGCGGCAACCGCGCCTTCGACGAGTACCGCGAGGAGACGCTGACCCGGCTCGAGCAGGAGCAGCGCGAGTTCCGCGAGTTCCTCGATCGCCTGCGCAAGGCCAAGGACAAGGAGGAGTTCGACCAGTTCATGGCCGAGCGCCGCTCGCGTCCGCCCGCAAGCGATCAACAGGGCGATGCCGCCCCCGCCTGAGCGCCGCCGCGCACATGCCGATAGACAACGACAAGAGCCGGGAGGGCATCCCGGCTCTTTGCACGTTCGGCATCGCGTTCAGCGGATGGTGGTGTCGAAGTTGTGGGCGGTCGACAGCCCCTTCACCGTGTCGAGGCCCTTGACCGCGAGCAGGTTGGCGCCGTCGAGATCGGCGCCGGTGAAGTCGGCGTCGGTGAGATCCGCGCCCGTGAAATCGGCCCGCGACAGATCGGTCTGCGCCAAATTGGCGCCGCGCAGGTCGGCCCCGGCAAAGCGCGAGAACGTGAGGTCGGCGCGATCGAAGTTGGTCCCGTGCAGGATCGCCCGCGAGAAGTCGCACGACTTGAGGATGTTCTTCATCAGCGAGGTGATCGTGCCCTGCCCGGGGCGCGCCTCCAGCGGCGAGAAATCGGCACCCGACAGGTCGGCCCCGTGGAAGTCGGCGCCCGACAGGTTCGCCATTACGCGGATGCCGGTGAGGTTGGCGCCGGCAAAGCGCGGAGCATCCGCGAGGTTGCTCGACAGGTCGGAATAGATCGTCGGCCGCAGGATCGAGGCGCCGCTCAGGTTGGCGCCGGACAGATCGGCGCGAATGAGCACCGAGCGGTTGAGCCGCGTTCTGGAGAGATCGGTGCCGCGCAGATTGGCGCCGGTGAAGTCGGTGCCGTAGAGGTCCGAGCCGGCGAGCGTGGCGCCTTTGAAGTCGAGCCCCGCCAGATCGAGATAGGTGAGGTCGTGGTTGGAGTAGTCGAGGCGCTCGCCGGGCTTGGCCTTGAACAGCGCCGCGGTGATGTCGCGCACGGTGAAGTCGGCGTCGGGCGAGACGGGCTCGGTCTCCTCGGCGCAAGCGCCAGCGCCCAGCATCAATGCCGCCGCCAGCACCATGAGGTGCATCCGTGTTCCGCGTGTTGCACGTTGCATTCGTTAATTCTTCCTTCGCCCCGCCCAAGAGCGTTTGCCCTATGATTGGTGATGCGGTCGCTGCGCACAAGGGGTGGAATGCTAAGAGTCCCGCGAATGTCTACCCTTCGTGGCTTTGCGTCACCGCTTGCCGGCAATTCGGCCCGTAGGTCGGGTTAGGCCGCGCTGAGCGGCCGTAACCCGACGTGGCGCGGGCCGTTGGCAAGCGTCGGGTTACGCTCGGCTCTGCCGCGCCTCGCTAACCCGACCTACGTCCACGCAGCCAGCGGTCGCCGCTTTCGGCGAGAGCGGGCACATGCCGTAGGTCGGGTTAGGCCGCGCTGAGCGGCCGTAACCCGACATCTTTCTTCTCCTTCTGCACCGTCGTCATCGCGGAGACTTGCGTGGGTCCCGGCCTTCGGGGGCGGGCCCGCGGCTTACGCACTTTCCACCGTCACCCCGACGAAGGTCGGGGCCCACGCCACTCTCGGCTTGCGCTTTTGGTGAAGGGAGGCAGACAGGTCACGCCTTGCCATACCCGCCGCCCGTGGGCGTGACGATGATGATCGCCTCGCCCGCCTCGACCTCGGTCTGATCGCAGCCCTTGAGAGGCTCCATGCTGCCGTCGCGGCGGCGCACGAGGTTTTCGCCCGCCTCGCCGGCCTCCCCGCCGTGGAGCCCGAAGGGACGCACCTCGCGGTAGCCCGACAGGATCGCGCAGTCCATGGGCTCCAGAAAGCGGATGACGCGCCGCGTGCCGTCGCCGCTTTTCCATTTGCCCTTGCCGCCCGAGCCGCGCCGGATCGAGAACTCCTCGAGCACGACCGGATAGCGCAGCTCCAGGATCTCGGGGTCGGTGAGGCGGGTATTCGTCATGTGCACGTGCACGGCGGCAGCGCCGTCGAAGCCGGGCCCCGCCGGCGCGCCCGAGCACAGCGTCTCGTAGTACTGCAGCTTCGCGTTGCCGAAGGTGAGGTTGTTCATGGTGCCCTGCGCCGACCCGAGCGCATCGAGCGCCGCGAACAGGCAGTTGGTGACGATCTGGCTCGTCTCCACGTTGCCGGCGACGACGGCGGCCGGGTAGGCGGGGCGCAGCATCGAGCCGTCGGGGATGACGATCTCGATCGGCTTGAGACAGCCGGCGTTCATGGGGATCGGCTCGTCCACCATGACGCGGAAGACGTAGAGCACGGCTGCGCGCGTCACCGGCTCGGGCGCGTTGAAGTTGTTGTGCTGCTGCGGGCTGGTCCCGGAGAAGTCGACCTTTGCCGTGCGGCTGTCGCGGTCGACGCTGATGCGCACCTCGATGCCGGCGCCCTGGTCGGTGCCGACGCGGAACTGCCCGTCGGACAGGCGCGCCAGCAGCCGGCGCACGCTCGCCTCGGCGTTGTCCTGCACGTGGCCCATGTAGGCCTTGACCACGTCGAGCCCGAAGTGCGCCACCATGCGCTTGAGCTCCGCCTCGCCCTTGGCGTTGGCGGCCACCTGCGCCTTCAGGTCGGCGATGTTCTTGTCGGGCCGCCGCGCCGGGTACCTGGCGCCGCTGAGCAGCGCCCGCGTCTCCGCTTCCAGGAAGCGCCCCTGGTCCACCAGCTTCACGTTGTCGATATAGACGCCTTCCTCCTCGATCGAGGTGGCAAGCGGCGTCATCGAGCCGGGCGTGAGCCCGCCGATGTCCTCGTGATGACCGCGGCTCGCCGCGTAGAAGAGCACCTGCGTGCCGTCGTCGCCGAACACCGGCGTCACCACCGTGATGTCGGGCAGGTGCGTGCCGCCGTTGTAGGGGGCATTCAGCATGTAGACGTCGCCGGGGCGCATCTCGGCCGCGCGCAGGCGGATGATCGTCTCCACCGAGCGGTCCATGCTTCCCAAGTGCACCGGCATGTGCGGCGCGTTGGCGACGAGGTGCCCGGCCGTATCGAACACCGCGCAGGAGAAGTCGAGCCGCTCCTTGATGTTGACCGACTGCGCGGTCAGGCGCAGCGCTTCCCCCATCTGCTCGGCAATGGCCATGAACAGGTTGTTGAACACCTCCAGCAGGATGGGGTCGGCCTCTTGCCCCAGCCGCTCGCGCGCGCGCGGCGCGATGCGGGTGAGCACGAGGTCGTTGCGCGCGCTCACCTCGAGCTTCCACCCGGGCTCGACGACCACGGTCTGGTGCGGCTCGATGAGCAGCGCCGGCCCGGATAGCTCAAAGCCCGGCCCGACCGCCTCGCGCTCGACCACCGGCGCCTCGTGCCACTCCCCGCGCGAGTAGAACCGCGTCGTTGTGCGCGGAGGGCCACTCGCAACTGCACCACCACTCCCCGGTGGGGAAAGGTCGGCTGCGGAGCAGCCGGGTGAGGGGGTGGCACGCTTCGAGGGCGGAACCCCCTTACCCGGAAGCTCACTGCGTTCGCTTCCGACCTCTCCCCCTGGGAGAGGTGGGTTGGAGGCGCCGGAATCGCCGCCGCGCTCGTGGCCTGCGGCCTCGACCTCGACCAGCGCCACGAAGATCTCCTTCTCCGGCGAGAGGAAGCCGAAGCGCTGGCGGTGCAGCTCCGCAAAGTCGCTGCGCATGATCGGCGGCTCCGACAGCAGCACCGGCAGCGCCGTGTCGGCGTCGGCGTAGCGCAGATGCACGAGCGTCTCGATCGCGATGTCGTCGTGCGCGACGCCCTCGTCCAACAGCTCCTCGGTCGCGGTGCTGCCGAGCTCGAAGGCGAGGCTCTCGATCGCGCGCATGGTCTCGGGCCCGAGCGGCGCCTCGAGCGAGCGCTCGCGGCTGGCCCGCACGCGCGCCAGCCCCATGCCGTAGGCCGACAGCAGTCCCGACAGCGGATGGATGAGCACCGTCTCGATCCCCAGCGTGTCGGCGATGAGGCAGGCGTGCTGGCCGCCGGCCGAGCCGAAGCAGTTGAGCGCGTATTCGGTGACGTCGTAGCCGCGCTCCACCGAGATCTTCTTGATGGCGTTGGCCATGTTCTCCACCGCGATGCGGATGGCGCCGTCGGCGACCTCCTCAGGGCTGCGCCCGTCGCCCACCTCGGCTGCCAGGTCCGCGAACGCGGCCCGCACCGCATCCGCATCGAGCGGCTCGTCGTGGCCGGGCCCGAAGATTTTGGGAAAATAGGCGGCATCGAGCTTGCCCAGCATGACGTTGGCGTCCGTCACCGTCAGCGGGCCGCCGCGCCGGTAGCACTTGGGCCCCGGGTTGGCGCCGGCGCTGTCGGGGCCCACGCGAAAGCGCGTGCCGTCATAGGTGATGATCGAGCCGCCGCCGGCCGCCACCGTATGCACGCGCAGCATCGGCACGGCGAGGCGCACGCCCGCGACCACCGTCTCGAAGGCGCGCTCGTACTCGCCGGCGAAGTGCGCGACATCCGTCGACGTGCCGCCCATGTCGAAGCCGATGACGCGCGCAAAGCCGGCGCGCTTTGCCGTTTGCGCCATGCCGACGACGCCGCCGGCGGGACCCGACAGGATCGCGTCGCGCCCCTGGAACACCTCCGCCGACTTCAGGCCGCCGGCCGACGCCATGAACATCAGGTGCGTGTTGCCGTCGGGGCTGGGGTGCTCGGGATGCGCAAAGGCTGCCGCCACCTTGTCCACGTAGCGGCGCAGGATCGGCGACAGGTAGGCGTCCGCCACGGTGGTGTCGCCGCGCGCCACGAGCTTGATCAGCGGCGACACCTCATGGCTCGCCGACACCTGGGAAAACCCCATGTCGCGCGCCAGCGCCGCCGCTTTGCGCTCGTGCTCGGGGTAGGCGTAGGCGTGCATGAAAGCGATCGCCACGGCATCGATGCCCGCCTCGCGCGCCTGTCTCAGGTCGGCCTCGAGGGCGGCGAGGTCGAGCGGCGTCTCCACCGTGCCGTCGGCGCGCACGCGTTCTTTTGCGCCGATGACGCGGGCGTACAGCATCTCCGGCTTGACGATGCGCTTGGTGAAGATTTGCGGCCGCGCCTGCGTGCCGATCTCCAGCTGGTCCTCGAGGCCGCGCGTGATGACGAGCGCGGTTGCGTCGCCCTTGCGCTCCAAAAGCGCGTTGGTGGCGACCGTGGTGCCCATCTTGACCGAGGCGATGTGCTCGGCAGGGATCGGCGCGCCGGCCTCCACGCCGAGCAGCTGGCGGATGGCTGCCAGCGCCGCGTCGTCATAGGCGCCGGCGTTGTCGGACAGGAGCTTGCGCGTCAGGATCGCGCCGTCGGGGGCGCGCGCGACCACGTCGGTGAACGTGCCGCCGCGATCGATCCAGAAGTGCCACTTGGCCTCGCTCGCGCTCCCCGCCATCGCCACCCCGTTAAACCAGCTGCCCGTCCGTCAGCTATCGGCGATGCCGGGAGGCGTCAACCTCGGGGCCTTGTGCGCGCGGCGGATTGGCGAACCGCCGCCAATTTTCCGGCAATTGTCCCGACTTTCCCGAAGACTCCTGAAGGAACCCTTAGGCACCCTTCAAGTTGTTCCAGATTGGGGATAAAGGGTGTGGCATGTCGTGGAAAGCCATAGCGCAGGCGATGGGGCTGGAGCAGGGCGGCACGGTGCGCGACGCGCTCGCCGCCGTGTGGACCCGCCTCGGTCTCGATCGCCTGGCCGCGCGCAAGCCCGCGCATCGCACCGTCGCCTTCACCATCGCCGTCACCACGCTCGCCGCCAAGATGGCGAAGGCGGACGGCGTGGCGCTGCCCGTCGAGGCGCAGGCCTTCGAGCGATTGTTCGAGGTGCCGCCGGCCGAGAACGCGAGCATCAGGCGCGTTTATGATCTCGCCAAGCGCGACGTCGCCGGCTACGAGGCCCATGCGGCGAAGATCGCCCGGCTGTTGCGCGACGAGCCGGAGATGCTGCGCTCGGTGCTGGAGTGCCTGTTTCTCATCGCGGCCGCCGACGGCGTGTTGCATCCGGCCGAGGACAGGTTTCTGGAGACAGTCGCTCGCATTTTCGGCCTCGGCCGGGTCGAGTACCTCGCCATGCGCGCGGGCTTCGTCCATGATCCTGAGAGCCCCTACCAGATCCTGGGCGTGAGCCCCGACGCGTCCGATGAGGAATTGAAAGCGCGCCATCGCGCGCTCGTGCGCGAGCACCACCCCGACCGGCTCGCCGCCCACGGCATCCCGCCGGAGCTCCGCGCCGCCGCCGACCGGCGGCTCGCCGCCATCAACGCCGCCTATGATGCGATCCTCAAGGAGCGCGCGGCGGCCGAGGAGGTTTGCAGGGAGCGCTGCTCGTGATCATGAAACCCGACAGCGCTCTCGTCGGTGCCCTGCGTCCCTCGCCCAACGTCGGGGAGCGCCGCATGGGGCAGCACCCGCACCTCGTCGTGCTGCACTACACGGGCATGGCCTCGGCCGAAAAAGCGATCGAGTGGCTCGCCCATCCCGACAGCAACGTGTCGTGCCACTACGTGATCGACGAGGCCGGCAAGATCACGCAGATGGTTGCCGAAGCGATGCGCGCCTGGCACGCGGGCGCCTCGCACTGGGCCGGCGAGACGGACGTCAACTCGGCGTCGATCGGCATCGAGATCCAGAACCCCGGCCACGACAACGGCTACCCCGATTTTCCGCGTGCGCAGATGCAGGCCGTCGCCGCCTTGTGCCGCGACATCGCCGGGCGCCGCGCGATCAGGCCCGAAAGCATGCTCGCGCACTCGGACGTGGCGCCGGGGCGCAAGGTCGATCCCGGCGAGAAGTTCGATTGGGCGTGGCTGGCGCGCCAGGGCGTCGGCCATTGGGTGGCGCCCGCGCCGGTCGATGCAACCTGCGCCGACCTGATCGCAGCCGGCGACACCGCCGCCGTCGCCGAGGCGCAATCGCTGCTGCGCCTCTACGGCTACGACGTGGAGACGCACGGGCTGCTCGACGAGCGCACGGGCATCGTAGCGCGCGCGTTCCAGTCGCACTTCCGCCCTGCGCGCGTCGACGGACGGCTCGACGCCGGCACGCTCGACACGCTCGCCCGCCTCCTCGCCGCGCTGCCCGTGCCCGTCACGAGCTGAGCACTGGCGCAGCGTTTGAGCCAAGAATGCACGTAGCGCCCGGATGGCATGGCCATCCGGGCGCTACGATTGATGCTACGGTCTGACGATGTCAGTTGCGGTCGCGGCGGCCGTCGCCCCGGCCGTCGCCCCTGTCGTCGCGGCGGTCACCCTTGCGGTCGTCACGCCGGTCGTCGCGACGACCGTCACGGCGGTCGCCACGTCGCTCATGACGGGCAGGACGCTTCCAGCCGCGATCCGGCGGAGCCCGCATGCCCTTCGGCGCCGTATAGTTCTTGCGCCACCAGCCGCGCTTGCGCGGACCCGACGGCGGTCCATGCCAGCCCTTGCGCGGCCGCGGTCTGTATTTGAACCAGCGGTCGCGATCCTTGTACCACGGGCGTCCCACGTAGTGGCGGCGCCAGTAGGTGTCGGCGGCGAAGGAGATGATGGGAATGCCGAATACCGACAGGCCGACATCGGGCAGCGGCGTAATCTCGCCGCGATAATCGAAGGCGATGTACTCGCTGTAGACCCAGCCGCGGTCGCCGTCCCAGCGAACGTCGCACCAGGACTCGTCGCGAAGACAGCCCTCGACGAGGACGTCGTCGCCTTCGGGGATAACGCCGATGCTGGGATACTCGGTATCGGGCCCCGTGCGCATATTCACATTGGCGGTCGTAAAGCCTGGTTCCGCCGCTTGCGCTGCCGTCGCTCCCAGCATGGCAACGGCCAGTGCGGCACCGGCCAGGGTTCTCACTATCACTTGGGCTTCTCCCGTTGTTTTTGACGCATACCGTCGCGTCGCAGGCGTAGAGCTGTACGGTCTAAATGACGTCGCGGGCGCGGCGGTTCCGTCGGGAGGGCGGATTCGTCGCATGAGGAGCGGGGCCGTCGCCGTCGATAGGCGGCTTGAAACGCCGATTGCGTCGGGCACAAGGCCCCGCGGTTAACCTAGAAAACCCCGGGGCGCCAATATCATTGCGGCGGCTTTGCGCCGCTCTCCTGGCCGTGCAGGTAGTAGTAGATGCTGGTGATGTCCTCGTCGGAAAACTGGATCTGCGGCATGTCGGCGTGGCGCGAGCCGATCCCCTCGCCGAGTTCGACCTCGAGCCGCTCGCCGGGGTAGGCGCCGAGCACGACGTAGAGGTTGGGGGCTTTGGCGAGCGGGCTCGCCTCGCCGGCCGTCACGGCGTGGCACCTGCCGCAATTGCTCGCCAGAAGCGCCTTGCCGGCGCCGTCCTCGGCGGCAGCAGCGGCCTGCACGCAGCAAGCCAGGCCGACAAACATCAGCGCGGCGCGAGCCGGCGATCGCATCGCCCGCCATTTCGGGTCAACAGGGTTTGTTCTCATGTTCCTTCCCGTCTTGGCCAGATCCAGATGAAACTTATACAGCATTGCGATGCCTCGAGCCGCCGGACGACGCCGAGACACCTTCGTTCCTGAAATTCATCCTGCGCAACGACGCTGCGCGTCGAAATGCGGCCCACTTCCCGGGGTGAATGTCGATGTCCACACCGGCGGGGCGGGGTCCACACTCAAAACGAGATTTCCAAAACAGGATGCGGGGCCCCGCTCAACCCGCACGCATAAGGCTTAGGGAGATTGCCAGGGTGGCTCATCGATTTTCTTCGCATTTGCTCACGCGACGCGACGCCTTGACCGGAGCCCTGGCGCTCGCGGCGGTTCCCTGGAGCAGCGCACGCGCCACCGCCGCCGCCACCGGCCCCTTCATCCGCTGCAGTGTCACGGACGCCAATCTGGCGCCGGCCACGCTTCGATCCTTCAAGCGCGCCATCCGCGCCATGCTCGCCCTTCCCCCCAGCGACCCGCGCAACTGGTACCGCCAGGCGATCGTCCATCTCATCGATTGCCCGCACGCCAATTGGTGGTTCCTGCCCTGGCACCGCGGCTATCTCGTGCACTTCGAGGCGATCTGCCGCGAGCTTTCGGGAGACCCGCAGTTCGCGCTGCCGTTCTGGGACTGGACGTCTTCGCCGCGCGTTCCCGACGCTCTGTTCGACGACGTGCTGACACCGACGCACGCGCTTTATGAGGAAAGCTTCGAGACTTTCCGCCCGAAGTTCGAGCCGGCGCTCGACGCGCTGTGGGATGGCCTGACGGCGGCGCAGCGCCAGCAACTGAGCTTGCGCGACTTTGTGTCGGTTGCCGACGTCTGGGACAAGCTCGAGAGCTACTTCTGCGTGCGCAGCGAGGCGCGGCGCCCGACGCGAGACGAGCCCGATCTGCCCAACTGGGCGCAAACGGAGGTCGGCGCGGAGCGCATAGCGGCGGCCCTGGCGCCGAAGCGCTTCGAGGATTTCGGCAGCACGCCTTCGGACCACCACCACCAGCGGGCCATCCTGGCCACGCTCGAAAGCGGGCCCCACAACAACATCCACAACGCGGTCGGCGGCGGCCCCGGCTTGATGAGCGAGCTGTTGGCCCCCGTCGATCCGATTTTCTGGCTGCACCACGCCAATGTCGACCGGCTGTGGGAGCTGTGGACCCGGCGGGAAAAACAGGCAGGGCGCACGGCGATGCCCGACAACACGGCCCGTTGGAAGCGCGAGCCGTTCCTGTTTTTCGCCGGCGGCGATGCGCTGGCGGAGCGCTATCTGGAGACGGGCGCGCTCGGCTACGGCTATGGGGAAGGCTACGGCGACGCGATTCTCCAGGAGAGCCACGGCAGCGCGCAACCCGAGCCGTCGGTTCAGGATGCAGGCGCCGCGACCTTTGTCGGCGAGAGGGTATACGCGGCCTTGCGCACGGACGCGGAGGCGAGCGCCACCGTGCGCGTGCCCAACGCCTTGCTGGTGGCGGCACGCAAGCTCAAGGTCAAGACGGGGCGAGGCGCGCATTCGTCATCGAGTGCTGCGGGTTCCCACGACGACACCGAGCTCGTGGCGCAAGTCACCCTCAGCCCGCCGCGGAAGCCACACGCCGTGCGCGTGCTTTTCTTCCTGAATTGCAGCTATCTGACACCCGAGACCAAGCTGTCGGACCCCCACTACGTTGGCTCGGTGACGTTCTTCGGCGTCCACGGCGATGGCCACCACGGCGCTGCGCCGGTCACGGCGACACTGCCGCTCAACGCCACGCTGCAGCGCCTCGCGGCGGCGGGCGATCCCGTCGTCAGCCAGGTGAAGCTTCAGGCCATCGCCGTCAGGGACGGCAACGAGTTCGACACCGTGGACGGCGCCCTCACGCAGGTCACCGTCAAAACCGTGTGAACGGCGCCAAGCGCCTGGAAAAGTCATAAAACGTTTCCCATTTAATGTGTTAGGATCGCATGCAAATGGGCATCGCTATGAACAGGTGGACATCGGCTGGCATTGGAGCCGCACTTCTCATGGGCGCGGCCGCGCTCGTGTTCGGGCTGGGCGTGATGCCGTTCACGGCCGAGTCGGCCAACACGGCTGCGGAGGTGCAGCTGCCCGCCAGGAGCGGGCCGGGACAGCGCACGGCGCTCGACCTGGAGCTGGTGTTCGGCGAAGGCGCGCGCGGCAGCGCCGTGATCGTGCGCCATCAGCCCTCCGGTGAGGTCATCGGCACGGTGACGCCGTTCGGGCTCGGTACCGACGGCGGCGTGGGACGCTTTGCGCTGACGCTGCCGCAGGATCTCGAGGCTCGCCTGCGCCGCGATCACCAGCCGCTGCGGCTCGAGCTCGAGGCACGCGACGCCGCCAACGGGTCGGGCGGCGAGGTGGTCCTGCGCTCGGTCGCGCCCCGGCTCATTCCCACGGTTCAGTAGCGGCACCTATCGGGTCGGCCGGTCCTTCCTGGTGGGGCGTCGGCGCCGATAGCGCTCCAGCGCATTCCAGGCGAGCACCATCAATATGGCCATATACGGTACCAGCAGCCGCTCGTCGTAAAGCACGACCGCCCATGCCTGCTCGGGCGTGAGTGCCGTCATCGACGGGTCGCCCGGCGCGTACACGACATTGATGCGTTGGCCGACGCGAAGCTGCGCCGCCAGGTATTTCGACACCCCGACGCTTGCATTGACGAGCTGCTTGGCCGGCGTCTCGAAGCTGTAGGAGAGGACCCAGCGGCCCTCGCGCCTGCGCCGGTTGTGCGCCGGCTTCAGGTCACGGACCGTCGCCGAGGCGATGTGCCCCTCGTCGTTGAGCGTCCGAAACCTCTCATAGTCGTAGACCGCCTTGCCGACGAGGGCGGCCGCCACCAAGACGGCGGCAATCAGGCCCAGATACAACAGGCGGTCGTTCATGGCCGGGCTCCGCACCTCCGCGCGCCGACGGTGCACAACGGTCGCGCACGTTGCTGGGCGCGGCCGCTTGTTTGTAGCCGGAACCGGGCTCTTGGCCGCGCCGCTGCTCGAGCGCGGCTCAGGCCAGCAGCGACTTGAGCGCGCCGTCGCCCTCCAGCTTGTCCTTCACTTTCTGCGGGATGGGATAGAGCACGCCCTCGCCCTCCAGCACGTGATTGCCTCGGCTGTCCTCGACCCAGCACGAGAACACGACGTTCTTCTCGCCCTTCTCCTTCACTTGCGCGACGGCCGTGTAGGGCTGGTTCAACTGCACGGGCGCCAGGAACTTCAGGGTCTGCCCGCCCCAGATCGCGCCCAGCCCCGGCATGTCCATGCCGAAGATGCCGGAGAACTTGGCGACCGAGATCATGCCATGCGCGATGCGGGTCTTGAACACGGTGCCCTTGGCGTAGTCCTCGTTGAAGTGCGCGGGATTAAAGTCGCCGGAGAGCTCGTCGAACTTCTGCACGTCGCTGTCGCTGACGGAGTAGTCGAGGCGGAACGTGTCGCCCACTTTCAGGTCGTTGAGGCTCATGCAGGCGCGCGGGCGCGGATTGGTCATCGGCAGGGTCCTTTTCGCAGGCTTTCGATGACAATTCTCCCATGGAACCAGGCACGCGAGCAACCGCCCTCGCCCTCTCGCGGAGGGCGGCGTGGATCGCGCTCTCCGGCGCGATGACGGGTGATGGATGAGGCACGCGGATGCCTGAACGCAACGTCATCCCCGCGTCATGGCGGAGCGTCATGGCGCGTCGGGTTACGCTCGGCTCTTTGAGCCTCGCCAACCCGACCTACGTCGTTCAACCCAGCCGCTTCTCCAGCGCGTAGAGCTCGTCGTTGAGCGCCTGCGGCAGGTGGCGCCGAAGGTGGCGAGGTGCTGCCGAAAGGCATCGTCGGCCTCGATGCTCTAGGCCATGATGGCCTCGATCAGGCGGGGTCCCTCATGCGCCAGGGCCTGTTCCAAGGCTCGCGCGAGCGCCTCGGCGGTGTCGACGGCAACGGAGGGGACGCCGAAGCCTTCGCCGACCTTTACCCAGTCCAGACTAGGGTCGTCCAAACTCGCCATTGACTGGGCAACCGGCCCCGGCTTGCCCACGCCCGCCCGCTGCAGCTCCACCTTGAGGATATTGTAGCTGCGGTTGGAGCCGATGATCGTCACCACGTCCAAATGCTCGCGCGCCTGGGTCCAGAACGCCTGCACCGAATAGGCTGCGCATCCGTCGGACTGGAAGTTGATCACCTTGCGGCCGGGGCACGCAATGGCCGCGCCGGTCGCCGCGGCGGGGCCTTCGCCGATGGCGCCCCCGGTCAGCATCAGGTGGGTAAATCGCGGCGCGTGGTTCGACGCTTCGAAGTAGGGCTCGCCGACGGTCAACGCCTCGTCCATGACGATGCAGTCTGACGGCTGCAGATGCGCGATGACCGCACTGACCGAGTGCGCGTCGAGGCTGCCCGTTGGCATGCGGGGTGGCGCGCTGTGGACTGGCTCGACGACGTCCGGCGCATCGAGATCCGCCGCCAACGCCGCGAGCGCGCCCAAAGCATCCTCCTTTAGGTCGGCCAGCATGACGGTCTGCTCTTCGCCGATGAGATAGCTGGGCAGGCCCGCGTAGCCGAAGAAGGCGACAGGGCGCCGCGTTCCGACAACGACGACGTGGGCGTAGCGCCGGGTCAGCTCCAGCGCGGCGTCGGGAAAATAGGGCAGCTGCGTCGCTATCGGGAGGCCGCCGCCTCGCTCCATGCGCGCAAAGAAGGTGTCGCACAGCAGGTCCGCGCCCGTAGCTGCCGCGATCCTGCCGGCGAGCCTCAGGCCGGCCTCCGACAGCGCCTCTCCGCCCAGCAGCATGGCGGACTTGCCAGGCTTCAACGCTTTCGCCGCCTGGGCGACTTGTCCAGACGCAAACGTTTTCTTCGGTCCAACGCGGGGCGAGGAACGGCCGCGTTCCGCCTCTGCGAGCATGGAATCGTGCGGAACAATCAAGGTGGCAATGGCGCCGCCGTTTCGCTTGGTGGCCGCGATCGCGTCCGCCACATCCGCAGCGAGGGTGTCGGCGCCCCGGTTTGCTTTCACCTCGTCGCTGACTGCGCGCGCCAGCAGTTCGATCTCGGTCGCCAGCAGCGGATCGGCCGGCAGATGCCAGGCGGCATGCTGGCCGATCACGTTGAGCACCGGCGTGCCGGCGCGCCGCGCGTTGTGCAGATTGGCGAGCCCGTTGGCGAGGCCGGGCCCCAGATGCAGAAGGCACATGGCCGGCTTCGCCGCCATCCGGCCGTAGCCGTCGGCGGCACCCGTCGCCACGTTCTCGTGCAGGCACAGGATGCCGCGCAGGCCAGGCACCCTATCCAGCGCCAGCACCAGGGGCATCTCGGTCGTGCCCGGATTGGCAAAACAAACCTCGATACCCTCGCCGACGGCTGTGGCGACGAGTGCTTGCGCACCGTTCATGTGACGGCCCCTCTAGGCTCGAAGTTGGAGTTCCGACACCCAAGCTTAGACGCAGCGCTTAGCGCCAACGATAACTTTTCGCACCGGTGACGAGTGCATCGATGACGCGTGTAAGAAATGCGCAAAACGGCCGCGCAGATTGCTCTGCGCGGCCGCTTGTCGTTCTGACCCGCGCAACCTTGCCATTGCTCCAGCGCGTAGGTCGGGTTAGGCCGCACGTCCATGCGGAGCATGGCTTTGCCCTGACGCGAGGCCGTAACCCGACAGGATTGGCCGTCATCGGCAGCCGTCGTAGCGCGTCGGGTTACGCTCGGCTCATTGAGCCTCGCTAACCCGACCTACGTCGCTCACCCCAGCCGCTCCTCCAGCGCGGCGAGCTCGTCGTTGAGCGCCTTGGGCAGGTGGGCGCCGAAGGTGGCGAAGTGCTCGCGAAGCGCCCAACGAGTCATGGTCGCATTCGGCCGAAAACACCTAGACCGGCTCTGGAATGAGTTCCACGCCCTCTGCCTCAGCCTTGAGCCGCACATAACCACGCAGCACGCTTTCGCGGAAAGAAAAGTAGCCAGATCCATGGCCGATCACCACCTCGCCATGCGAGGGTTTGCGCAAAGTGAGTAGGCGCTGGTTGAGCTTGGTCTGGCTCATGATATCGCCGACGGCGACACGGGTTATGCGCCGGTAGGAGTCTTCGTAGATTCTTCCCACCTGACGCCGGGTCTCGGCCCGATCGGCCAAGGCCCACAGTGCCTCCTCGTATTCAAGCGAGTTCTTGGTCTTCTCGGTGGCAATCCGATAGAGCCGATTCAAGTCGGGATCGGTCTGCAAGAGTGCTTGGTTGACGCCGGTTTCGTAGTGCGAGCGCTGACACTCGGTGACAATTTTTGGGTCGTCGTGCACGGCGTAGAAGAGGCACTTGCCAATCAGATGCACGAAGTGGGGGAACCCGTCGCTGACGAGCGCAATGCGCCACAGCATCACATAAGGCACCTCAACGCGCGTTCGCACGGCTACAGCAGTTATGATGGCCCACAGGTCATCGGGCTTAAGCCGCTTGAGTTCGATAGGCTCAAAGTAACGGCCTGCGGAAGGGTGCGCCCCGAGAATATCCTCGACACTACGCCCAATGCCGCAAAAGATGAAGCGCACGTCGACGTTCTGAGTTGGCAGGTTCTTGATCAGCTCTGCGAACAATAGCTTGTCGAGCGAATTAACAATCCTGTCGAATTCGTCGATGACAATGATGCAGCGCCCGTACCTACGCTTCTGGCCTACGTAATTGATTACGTCGAGTGCTTCCGTAACGGTTCTCGGCTTCGGGATCACGGTCTGTGTGCTCCCGGTGTAATTGCCCCCTACGCCGACACCGCCATAGCCGAGATTAACTCCGCCAGCGACGCGCTTCTGCTCGAACCGCCGCTCCACGGGAACCTCGACCTAGCCGATTGCCTGGATGATGTCGCCAAACGAGCTGGTCTTTCCGCATGGAATATAGATGTGCTCGTTGTCCGCGAAGTTGTGCAGCTTGGCGGCAGTGCGCGCAACCGATGTTTTGCCAATGCCGCGGTCGCCGAAAATGAAGATATTGCGCCCCTCCGAGCTCAAGGCGCGCGCGATTTGGCGGAGATGCGTCTCGCGGCCGAACAGCCGATCCTCGTTCAAAATCTCCTTGGAAGGCGTCAGATGATCGTTGAGAATCTGCGTCAGCTCAACGTCGTTGAGGTTTGCAATGGCCATGAGTAAGCCTACCTGCTTTGCGCAAACTCTCTAACTGGGGCAAGAGCATGCCGTTTGGCAACGGCAGCCATCGGTGCTTGCGGCTGGGGCGCCACGAAACCAGTGGATATGCAGAGAAAGTCACATCTGCGGGCTCGGTCTATTGATTCTTCTCCGAGTTGGAGAGCAGTTTAGCCCACGACCGATTCGCGGCAAACCTCCGCCGGCGCTGAGGGCGGGGAACGATGCAGCGCGCAGGCGTCAACCGAGAACAGACGGTCAATCAAAAACGGCCGCGCAGGGTGTGCCCCGCGCGGCCGCTTGTCGTTCTGACCCGTGCAACCGTAGGTCGGGTTAGGCCGCGCGTCCATGCGGAGCATGGCTTTGCCATGACGCGAGACCGTAACCCGACATGATTGGCCGTCATCGGCAGCCGTCGTAGCGCGTCGGGTTACGCTCGGCGCTCTGAGCCTCGCTAACCCGACCTACGTCACTCACCCCAGCCGCTTCTCCAGCGCGTTGAGTTCGTCGTTGAGCGCCTTGGGCAGGTGCTGCCCGAAGGTGGCGAAGTGCTCGCGGATCAGCGGCAGCTCCGCCTCGATGTCCGCTGTCGGCCAAGTCGGACTTGGGCTGGGAAGGGGAATGTTCGGCTTCTTGACCCAAAGCTGACCTTCTCATGGGGATTGCCACATGACCGCTCTCGGGGACTAGGCTGACGACGTTAGCGCCCAATTTGGGCTACTGCTTCACCAGCGGCCGGCGGGATTTCGCTATCGCCATCATCGTGATCCGACGGCGCAGAAACTGACGAGGGAAACCGCGTGACACGTGATGCCGCGATGCGGGCGGCTCCTAGCTTCACTGCTAGAAACCACCGTCACACCACGGATTGCTATAGTAGCCGTAAGGCCCGTTGATCGGCGTGCAGTCCCGTCCCTTGGTATTGGTGCCATTTGGGGAATAGGATGGCCCCTTCTGCACGTACGGCGCCCTCTTTGGCCGGGCGCGGCCGTAGTTGGCGCGTCTCCGCCCGCTATTTCCATTATAATCATAGGGTCTAATATTGTTATAAGTTTCCCATCGCCTCTGAGCTTCGCGACTCCAGTTCTGGGTAGCCGAGGGATCATAGGCATTCGCCGGAACAGGCGCTGCCAATAGGGCCGACAGAGCGAGTCCGGTTGCAGCAAGCAGAGTGAGTATCAACTTCATCGTGGGTCTCCCTTTGATCACAAAGATTGCTGCCTGTATTGCTCGCCTTCCAACTTCACTGGAGGCTACGTGATGCCAGGAGCATGCGCTCCCGCGCCGGTGCGCCCAGCGGCATTTCGCGCAGGAGCCAAGTCAGGAGCCAAGTAAGGGGATCGCGGCCGGCACATGCATCGAGGCAGAAAGCAGCCGAAAGACATGGAGCTGAGCGCATTCATGTGAATGCCTCCTCGATCCTAATCGAGACCGGAAGTGTCACGGTCCTGTTATATTGGTCTTGCTCGCGATAATCACGATAAAAGTTCAGATATTCTGAGAGACACAAAGGCGGAAAGTTGTTCCGGGAAGATATAGCGGCTAGCGGGAGTTCCAACGCGCTTCAGATGTGAGGCAGCGTCTGTTTATGGCAGAAAAGCTGGTGAAATGTACACTGCCCGACGAGTTCCGGTGTGCCCCAAAGGCTGACCTGCTCACTGCGATCGGTTGTGGACTGGTCTTGGGAATTAAGCTGACGCGGACGCAGAGTTAGCTGGACTGCCGCTCCTGGCCCAAAGCGGTCAATCGACGTGGCTTATGAATGTCCGCTTCCGGCGAAAGTAGACAATGCGGCAAGCCATTGGGGTAGCACGTATCGCAGACAGAAACGCAAAACGGCCGCGCAGATTGCTCCGCGCGGCCGCTGTTGCATCGAACCGGTGTCAGACCCAGAGGGTCAGACCCCGTTGGATCGGCTCTCGCCTACCCCAGCCGCTTCTCCAGCGCGTTGAGCTCGTCGTTGAGCGCCTGCGGCAGGTGGGCGCCGAAGGTGGCGAAGTGCTCGCGGATCAGCGGCAGCTCCGCCTTCCAGCCCTCGATGTCGACCTTAGTCAGCTCCGTCATGGTCTCGGGCGCCACGTCGAGCCCGCTCACGTCGAGCGAGCCCGCCGCCGGCACCTTGCCGACGGGCGTGTCGACGGCTTGCGCGGTCCCATCGCAGCGCTCGAAGATCCACTTGAGGACGCGGGAATTCTCCGCGTACCCCGGCCACATGAACTTGCCTTCCGGGCTCTTCCTGAACCAGTTGACGTAGAAGATCTTCGGCATCTTGTCGCCGCCCTTGGCGCCGACCTTCAGCCAGTGCGCGAAGTAGTCGCCCATGTTGTAGCCGCAGAAGGGCAGCATCGCCATCGGGTCGCGGCGCAGATCGCCGATCTTGCCGGCGGCGGCAGCCGTCTTCTCCGAGCCCATGATCGAGCCGAAGAAGGTGCCCTGTACCCAGCTCGCCGCCTCCATGACCAGCGGCACCACGGTTGCGCGCCGGCCGCCGAACAAAATCGCGTCGATCGGCACGCCGTTGGGATCCTCCCACTCCGGCGCGATCACCGGGCACTGCTTGGCGGGCGCGGTGAAGCGCGCGTTGGGGTGCGCGGCGGGACGGCCCACGCCGGGCTTCCACGAGCGCCGGCGCCAGTCGATGGTGTGCTGCGGCGGGTCCGACATCTCCTCCCACCACACGTCGCCGTCGTCGGTCAGCGCGCAGTTGGAATAGATGCAGTCCTTGTCCAGCATCTGCATGGCGTTGTAATTGCTCTTGTCGGAGGTGCCCGGCGCCACGCCGAAGAAGCCCGTCTCCGGGTTGATGGCGTAGAGCCGCCCGTCCGCGCCGAACTTCATCCAGCAGATGTCGTCGCCGACGGTCTCAACCTTCCAGCCCGGCACCGTGGGGTTGAGCATGGCCAGGTTGGTCTTGCCGCACGCCGAGGGGAAGGCGGCCGCGATGAACTTCACGGTGCCTTGCGGGTTGGTGATCTTGAGGATCAGCATGTGCTCGGCGAGCCAGCCCTCGTCGCGCGCCTTGACGGACGCGATCCTGAGCGCGTGGCACTTCTTGCCGAGCAGAGCGTTGCCGCCGTAGCCCGAGCCGTACGACCAGATCTCGCGCGTCTCGGGGAAGTGTGAGATGTACTTGGTCTCGTTGCACGGCCACGGCACGTCGGCGTCGGTCTGGTTGGGCAATGGCGCGCCGACCGTGTGCATGCCGCGCACGAAATCCTCGCTCTGGCCCAGTGCGCCCCACACCTTCTCGCCCACGCGCGTCATGATGTGCATGTTGGCGACCGCGTAGGCTGAGTCGGTGACCATGACGCCGATGCCGGCGATGGGCGAGCCCACCGGGCCCATCGAGTAGGGCACCACGTACATGGTGCGGCCCGCCATGGCGCCGTCGTAGAGCTTCTTCAGGGTGGCCTTCATCTCGCCGGGGTCGGCCCAGTTGTTGGTCGGGCCGGCGTCCTCTTTTTTGGCCGAGCAGATGTAGGTCTGGTCCTCGACGCGGGCGACGTCCTTGGGATCGGAGCGCACGAGGATCGAGTTCTTGCGCTTGTCGGGGTTGAGCCACATGGCCGTGCCGGTGTCGACCAGCAGCTTGAGCATGGCCTGGTACTCTTCGCGCGAGCCGTCGCACCAGTGCACCGCGTCGGGCTTGAACAGCGCTTTCGCCTCCTCGACGAAGGCCAGGACCTTGGGGTTGCTGGTCGGGATCTCGGGCGTACTGAGCTGGGGCGAAATCGCAGTCTGGGCACTCATATGCGGCGTTTCCTCGGAGTGGTTGGATTGGATTGTATTGCTGCGACGACTGCTATCATTGAAAGGGGCCGAATTTCAAGCAATTGCGCTTCGCTGCTTGGCAATGAGGCACTACCTCGGGCGCGTGCCGAGGCCGCCCGGCGCCATCACCGGCGGCGAGGCGCGTGAGCCCGGCAGCGGCGCTCTAGGGAAGTCGGCGCGCGTGACTTGCGGGAAATAGACGCCCGCGGGCCGGCGCACCCACCAGTCGCCGTCAGCGCCGGTGAGGCGCGGATCGGAAAAGCGATAGTCGTAGAGCTGCGCGCGCACGTATTTGGGCGGGTGGTCGCCGAACGGGTTGTGGGCGAGGAGGCCGAGGACGGGCTTGCTGCCTTCGAGCAGCCGCAGCAGCAGGCGCTCGATCCAGCGGTTGTGCGCGGCCGAGCCGTAGGAGGCGAACCACAGCTGCCAGTCGAGGCGGGGCTGGTAGGGGATGCTCCATGCCGGCGCCCGCTCGAGGGGTCCCGGCATGTAGGGCAGCACGTATTGGCGCCAGGTGCGGCGATCGTCGGAGCCCTCGACGATGACTTCCGGCCGCGTCGTGGTCGTGGTGGCGAACACGCCGTAGGGGTTGACGATCAGCAATGGCGCGACCGCCTCGGCAAGCGTGCCGACCACGGGAAGGTTGCGGCCCGTAATCGGCGCCAGGATCAGGTTGAGCCCGACCGGCACGGTGATGAGCGCCAGCGCCGCCGCCGCCCACGTTGCCGTACGGCCGGGCCGCGGCGCGCCGAGGTAGACGCGGGCAACCAGCGTGCACGGCAGGTGCCGGCGCAGCGCCTTGTCGTCCAACAGGAAGAGGCACAGCAGCATGGTCAGCAGGTTGAACCAACTGTAGCTTCCCGTGGCCATGATCGCGAGCTGGAAGACGACCACCAGCACGGCGAGGAGCATGCGCGGGCGCCGCGGCAGAAAAATCATAAAGACGAGCACGAGCTCGAGTAAGAGCACCGCCGCCACCATCGCTGCGAGGAGCCCGTGAGGGAGCTGCGCGGCATACCACGCCAGGGCTGAAGGCAGCGGCTGGGTCCAGAAGTGATAGTCGAGCGCGGTCAACTGCCGCCACGTGGCATCGCCCGACAGCACCTTGACGAGGCCGGCGAGCAGCAGGAAGCGGAACAGCAGGAAGCGGTAGAGCCACACGACGATGCGCGACCCGCCCGTCAGGAAGATCGCCAGGAACCCGCTTTCGAGCAGCAGAAGGTCCCACTGGAAGCTCATGAACAGCTGCCCGGCGTAGACGTAGGAGAGGTACAGCACGAATGCCGCGACCAGCGCCGGACGCACCAGCACGCCCGCCGTCACCAGCACGCCCAGGCCGACCCCGAGCCAGGCGCCGGCGACGAGCGGCGTGTCGCCCGTGCCGAGCCAGAACAGCGTCGGCAGCTGCCAGTAGGCGCTGACACCCCAGCCTGCGCGCGCGGCTGAGAGGTACTCCGGCAGCGGCAGCATGCCCTCCGAGCCGACGAGGCCGAGGATCTGCACGGCGAGCGAGAGGAAGGCGGCGATATAGACGAGGCCGAGCCCGCGCAGGAACAGCCAGCTCACGAGATTATAGCGCTCGGGCTCCAGCGGGATGCCCCACAACAGCCGCGTGACGGCGGCGAGCAGCCCGCGCCGGCGCGACAGGAAGGTGTAGGCGGCCTCGCTCGCGGGCGCGAAGCCGGGCAGGTTTTCATAGAGCCACCAGTAGAGGCCGCGCGACGGCGCGTAGCGCGCCAGCCGGAAGGTCGCCGCCGCGCCGGCCGTCACGCGCCCGTCGGGCTCGATCAACTGGACCGCGCGCTTGAAGTCCTCGACCGCGATCTGCGGAAAGTCGGCAGCCGCCTCCTGGTAGGGCCGGTAGTCGACACGCGTGCCCGTCAGCTGCCGCCAATAGTCGACCCACGTGCGGCAGATGCCGCACGCACCGTCGAAGACCAGGGTGGGGCGCTCGTAGGGCATGGTGTGCACACTCTATATCAGCGCCCTTGACGGCGGCCCACGATCGCCCCTTATTCAAGGCACCAGTCGGCCGGACGGCCGCTGCCGGGTTTTGCGGGCGTCTATGGCCCATGAGCGAGGACCGGTGGAGGAAAGTCCGGGCTCCATGGAGACACGGTGGCGGCTAACGGCCGCCGGGGGCGACCCCAGGGAAAGTGCCACAGAAAGCAAACCGCCTCGAAGCTTCGGCCAGAGGTAAGGGTGAAAGGGTGCGGTAAGAGCGCACCGCGCGTCCGGAGACGGACGTGGCAGGGCAAACCCCACCGGGAGCAAGACCAAATAGGGGCGGCCGGGCGCGCGCGGCAACGTGCGGCGCCAAGGTCCGTTTCCAGACCCGCCGCCCGGGTTGGTTGCTCGAGGCGCTCAGCAATGGGCGTCCCAGATGAATGGCCGTCGCGCCCTCGGGCTCGTCCCGCGGGCAGACAGAACCCGGCTTACAGGCCGGCTGGTATTTTTCGATTACCGCGGGACACACGCGGGGCAACCGACCGGCTAGGACTCGATCGGCTCCTTCTGCACGTGCGTGATCCATCCTCCCTCGTCGCGGCGTTTGGCCTGCCGCGATGCTTCCCGCAACTGCTTAGCCCAGGCCCTGATCGCCTGGGCCGGCATCTGCACTCCGTTGAACGCCGTCGTTCCAGTTCGCGGCGCCAACCCCAGCACCAGCGGGCGCGCCTCTTCGGCCTCGGCCGCGACGAACCTTACCAGCGGGTGCTCTAGCTCCATCTCGCTGAGCAGCCTCACCTTGCGCCGCTCCGCATCCTCTTCGGCTTTGAGCGCCCTCTCCAAGGCAGCGGTCTGTGTCGCCCGGCTCCCGTCGAGCCGCACGATGGTCGTGCGGTCCAGTTCCTTCATGCGCTCCTGATGGGCCAAGCGCTCGGGCACCCTGGCGTCATCGAGATAGACGCCGAGGCCGTGCACCGAGCCCCACGCCAAGGCGAAGCCGAGCACGCCGTATGTGGCGACCCGTTGCAGCCTTTCCGGTCCCAGCTCCATCACCGTAGCCACTCCGGTCGCAGCCAGCCCGCCTCCGTACCTCGCCACGTCTGCAAGCAGGTCCGGACCCGGCTTCCAACTGGCGGCCTTCCACACATTCTCCCTGATTGCCGCGAGCATGGCGTTTGCCGCGTTCGAGAAGTCGAGCAGCAGGTGCTTGCCGCCGCGCAGAGGCACCGCCGGGACGTGCACCGCCTCCCTCTCGGGCGCACGCAATCGCCGCAGGTCCCGCGTGCCGTATTTGATCAGGCAATACTGGCGTTCCACTGCCGCTTGGATGCCATCGAGCCTTCGACGGTTGCGCATGGCGTCGATGCGATGTTCTGCATCGATCAGCATGAGCGGGTAGCCCACGAACTTGATGTCGAGGAAGTGGTTGCTGTTGAGGCCCAACAGCGCCTTCAGAGCATCGCTTTCGCTGCAAATCGGGAATGCAGTTGTCACATCCGGTCTCCTTTGCGGAGACCTAAATACGATGATTTGCAGCCCGACACAGCACCCCGGTGTCGGTGTCCACGGGATTTTCCCCAGACTGCGCGCACGTCACTATAAGTGAGTCCGAATCACTCGCTCAAGCTGCGAATCAGCATATCCACAGCGAATCATCCACCAGTCTTGCGGCGGATTGGACGACCGCGTTGTGAGATACTGCGGAAATTCAACATCTTCTGCGCCCGTTGCATCGCCCGATGCAACGGGCGCGGCCCTGTCGGGACCGCGCCCAGACTTCACCTGATGCGACTCGACGCTACGGGTAAATCTGCGCCGGGGCCACGTCGGCCACCAGCAACGCGTCCGGCGCCCGCTACGTCACTATGCCGAGCAGGTGTAGGTCGGGTTAGCGAGGCTCGGACGAGCCGAGCGTAACCCGACGCGCCGCGATCGAGGTGTCGGGTTACGGCCGCTGAGCGGGCCAACCCGACCTACGTGCCGGCACCGCGCGTGTTTCCTCTATCCGTTCTTGATGTCGGTCAAACGCCGCGGCGGCCGCTGCCATATCATCGGCGCAGCCCCGGCAAAGGAGCGGACATGTTCAGGATCGCCGCGCTCGTGTGGATCATGCTCGCGGTGACAATGGCCGGCATCGCCCTGCTCGTCATCGTCACGGTGCCGTCGCTCAACGCTAACGCCGCGTTGCTCATTCCCATGGTGTGCGGCGGCGCGCTTGTCGCCGCCATGCCGCTGTCGTATCTGGTCGCGCGGCGGATGACGGGCGCGCGACCCACGTGACCGGCGTTGCGAACGGCCTTAGCGCGTCGGCGGGCTGTTCCGGGGCCCAGGCCGAGCCCGGCTCACCGGTGGGGTGGTGTTTTCTTTTTCGCCACTTCGTAGGTTGGGACGCATCGTCGGCGCACCGCTGATCCTTGACGCAACCACGTGATGAGGAGCATCCTTTCAAACGTGAAATAGTGCAATTGCGAGGTTGACGATATTACGTTGCATAGTTTGGGGGGCTGAGATGCCGGGCCTGGCTGGCGTATTTCATTCTACCTATTATTCCGCTCAGCGCTTTGTCGAGAAGATCTCGCGCCAATGGGGTCACATCCGGGCTTTTCTCGGGGGGCTGAGATATGCCTGGGTCAGCGCCACAAGCGTCCTGCTCGGGCTACTGCTTTTCACGTTCGCGCCCCAGACGCAGGATCTTTTTCTCGAGGTTCGCGGTAGCACGGCCAGCGGCAGCCTGTTCTGGCTCGGATTTTATGCCGCTACGCTCATTGCTTGGGTCCTGCCCGTTTACGTCTCCTCGCACTGGATCCTTTACAAGTTCGGCAACCAGTCACTCACGTTCTACGGCCTGCCCGTGGTCGAGGACTGGGTGTGCCGTGCCGTACCAAGGGTGCTCGCCGTGGCCTGCATTGGCGCCGTTCTTGTCGGCCAGCTTCTGGCGCTCATGAACGCGCCGACGATCTTTAACAAGGTGAGTGTGGAGCACGCCGACGAACTTGAGCAACAATTCAACAGCATCTGCCTAGTGGAACAAGCACAGGGCGCATGGCAAGGGTTGCTCTGCTACAGCGGCCACTTGCATACTGTTGCCGAGACCGCCCTGATTGGGATTTCATCGGAGGTGGGCGCGGAAAACGTCGTTCTAATGATTTATGTCGCAATTGTCGTACTCGCGGCGTTTTTCTTGTTGACCCATTTTTCGAACTACATTCTGAAAAGCCGCAAGAAAGGGCTCCGCCTCGCCTTCTATTTATCGGTTGGCTGGCTAATTACCGGTCTCCTCGTTATCTTTTTCTTGCCAGTCTCCTTGCCTTGGTCCTGGCTAAACTCTCTCATCAAGCTCGTCGTATATCCATATGCTGTGCTCGGCCCGCTCGCCCCGCTCAACCTGCTTCTCGTCTATGCCCTCATACCTGCCGGCCTGCATAGGGTGCCGGTGAAATGGGTAAGGTGGCCGGCCCTTGGGCTCTGGTGGCTGGTGACGGCAATTGGCACCATCCTCTACCTCGCGGTTCTGGGCGTATCGATCTACGGCATGACCATCAAAGAGATCGGCGAGCCGCTCGGCATCGGCCATCTGGCGCTCTTGCCGCCGATTACGCTCCTCCTCGGTGTGCTCGTCTGGTGGGGTCTGGGGCCGCAGAAGTGGGGCGAGCCCACGCGCTTCGAGCGGCTCATGCCTTGGCGCGCGAGCCGCCTCGTCATGCTTTTTGATCAGGCCCGCGAGAGGGCGCGGGCATGGAGTCCGCTCTACAAGGCCCTGCTCCTGGTCTCCCTTGTCTTGCTCGCATTCCTTTTCACGCTCCACCCAGTCGGTGTGACGGCCTATGTCTATAGGGCGCTAATGCTGCCGCTCTTTTTCGGTCTCCTGGTCCCCGTCCTGACCTATATCAGCCATTTCTCGTTCCGCGTTCACGCGCCGATCGTGGCGCTCACGGTCATCGCCATTTCGATCACGTTCGGCGCCAGAACCTGGGTTCACGACGTCCGCGGCGATATCAAAAGGGAAGCCCAGCGTCCGACCCTCGAGGAGACCGTTGAGCGCTGGGCGGCGGTCAACGACTGCGATTTGCCCCTTACGTCCCGGCTGGGACCCGCGCATAATTGCCCGAAACCGATCATCATTGCTGCCGCCGGCGGCGCAAGCCGCGCGGCGTTCCTGGTGGGAGCCGTGGTGGGCGAGCTCTTGGACCGGGGCCCGGACCCATTCGCGACGGGCGCCGATGCCTCGAAACGGTGGCCCTTTGCGAGACAGCTCTTCGCGATTTCCGGCGTCTCGGGAGGAGCACTGGGCGCCGCAGTCACCTATGCCGCGCTTGCCGATAGCCAACTCCCCGACCGGGCCATCAATGGCAAGGGCGCGCCGCCGTGCAAGCGCGTCGTTGCGGAGTCGGAGTATTTCGCCCCCGATCGGCAATGGCACAACAACTGGCGCAACTGCCTGGAGCTCATTCTGTCGGGTGACTTCCTCTCGCCGGTATTTGTCGGCCTCATTGGCAATGATCTCTTCGGCGCTCTCTTCCGCCACGATCGGGCGGGAATACTCGAGGACGCCTGGGAGCGCCGCTATGCCGATCTCACCGGCGACGACACCCACCGGGAAAGCACGGCGACGCTCGCCCGCTCGCTGGTCGATCTCCGCACGGAGGTGCTGAGCCCTGATACGTTAAACTGGCTGCCCGTCCTCTTACTCAACGGCACGTCGGTTGCAACAGGACGGCGCGTCGTCACGAGTGACGTTGACACGCTCTTCTCGGACGTTTCGCTCCCCTTTTTTTCCGAGCCTCAGGCCCGCAGCCGGGTTTTTCACGATGCCTACGACTATCATGAGCTGCTGGAAAATCATCTCAACACGCTGCGGCAGGTAACCATCAGCTCAGACGGGCAAACTCTGTTGGCGATTGTGAATGGGAAAGCCCAACTCTGGGACCTAAAGACGGAGAATGAGCGCCGCACGATCGAGCTACCGGAATTGGTGGGATATGATTCCAAGGTGAGGCTCAGTCCGAACGGCCAACTTGTGCTGCTGCAGACCAGCCGGTCATCGAGAAAGCTCTACCTGTTGGACGCAGAAACCGGCGAACAGAAGCCCTTCTTCGAATTCCCCGACGACGGTTCGGATATATTGGGCTTCGAATTCGCAGCTGACAGCAAGCACGTTCTCGTGAGTTCGCAGAGAGGCGCCCGTCTCATAAGTGCCGAGAGCGGCAAGGAGCTGTGCTTCCTGGCGAGCGGAAAATCAGAAGAAGATCTGCTCGCTGCTCGGTTGAGCGACGCTGGCGACAAAGTCGTGACGAGTACCAATGCAGGCAAACTGCAGCTCTGGGATGCTGCAACCTGTACCGAGATACGGACATTCGATAGCAGCGGCACGGACACCCAGGCAGCCAAAAGCAATACAGTGCTCTTCAGTCCCGACGGCCGCCGGATGATGAGTGCCGTCTCTTACGGTAACAAGCTACTTATCTGGGACACCGACAGTGGAAAGCGCCTGCATGAGCTGGAACTGCCATCCTACTTCGTCGATGTGTTCTTCAGCCCCGACGGCAGGCACCTCGCGGTTAGGACCCGCGGCTCCTATATCGTCTGGCGCGTAGAAGACGGCAAAAAGATCGGCGAATATTCGCACGAGTTTCGCCGTTTGGAGACCCACGGTGGCTTCAGTGCCGACGGCCGGCAACTGCTAATCGTTTCAGACACTCTGGGCGCCGAGCTACTCGAATTGAACCCCGACTTGAACCCCGATTTGAAACCCGATTTGAAACCCGACTCGAAACCCGACTTGAAAATTGAAATGGTTGCACTTCACTCATTTCAGGGGCGGGATGCTGAAACGCAAGGTGCAATGTTTTACTACGGCGACACGCGGATTTTGACCTGGAATGCGAACGGCGTCGTGCATCTTTGGGATGCCGAGAGCGGAAGGGAACGCGGCGAGCTACGCGTGTCGCGCAGCTCGCTAGCGGCTTGCCGCAGTTGTGACCTAGGCCTGAGCACCGCCGCCACAATGAGCGCCCGCTTCCCGGTGATCTCCCCACCGGGAACCATCCGGGACGGGAAAGGCAATGTCATCGATCGCGTCGTCGATGGCGGCTACTATGAGAGCTTCGGTGCCGTCACTGCCCTCGAGCTCGCCAAGGTGCTCAAAGCCCGCTATTGGCTGGAACCTGCCGTCATCCTGATCAACAATGACCCTACGGTCGGCGGCATGAGCTGCATCACTCCCGACAGCCGCCTCGCCTATCCCCACACGTCCTCCACGCTGTCCTTCGCTACCTTCCGCTCTTCCATCGATGCGATGATGGCAACCCGCAGTGCTCGCGGTTCGTACGCCGCCGTTGAGCTTTGCTCGGAGCTCCAGGCAAAAAACTTCGCCTTTATCACTGTCAAGCCGGATCCCACCAATCCCAACAAAGAGCTGACAATGAGTTGGTGGTTGTCAAAGCACGTCCAGAGCTATCTGGACGAACAAGTCGACACGACTGGCAACGGAGCCATCAACGATCAAGCTTTTGGGAAGATCAAGTCTTGGCAGTTACGCTGATCCGCTCCACGCATTCGAATGGGGTCTTCCCGCAGGCATATGAATGACACGTTTGCGACCTGCAGGCTCGGGTGACCTCGCCAGAAATTCAATTGAGCGGAAGGGATGCATTTCAGGCATGGCGAACGTTCCATTCGGCTCTCGAGGCAAACAGCCGCACTTATCCCCCATCTCCCCCCATCGAACCGGCAGCAGCCCCGACACGTCCCCCGTTCAAGCCGACATGTCCCGCTGTTCATCCCGACATGTCGCGCGTACAAGCCGACATGAAACGTGGCGCCTGCACCACACAGCGTCACGCTGCTCGAGCCACACTAGCGGCTGGCGCGGATGCGCGGATTTCTTTTTGCATCGCCTTTGCACGCGCGCGGTCAGGCGCGGTTAAGCACGTTTTCGCATAGCGCCAATTCGCCTCGCCAATTCAACGCGTCCGTAAAATTTGACGCCTAACGTTGCCGCGCAGGATGAGCGGAGGTTGTCATGCGTAAGGCGTTCCTGGCACTCTTGATCGCGGCGGCGAGCTTCACCACGCTCGCTGCGAGCGCCGACCCGGCTGCCGCCTGGCGCAGCTACCGCTGGTATCGCGACTACGCGCCGCTCTACCCGCAACGCTACTACGGGCCGCCGCGCGTCTACGTCGTGCCGCCCGCCTATGCCTACTATCCCGCCCCCCTCTACCGCTACTGCCCGCCCGGCTACATCGTCGGCCCGCAAGGCACCAACTATCCGCGCCGCCTGCGCTATTCGCGCGGCGTGCGCTACTATCCGCGCGGCTACTGGCGCGGCCGCCGCTGCTGCCGCTAGCGCATATCTACGTCGCCCGCGGTGACGAGCCACGCCGGGTTGAACCAGCGATCGGCCGCGCCGTTATAGGGCAAACGCGTCACGTCCCAGTGGCGGATCAGGTGCGCATACGCGTCCCATACGGGCGGCCCGCCGCCGACAAAGATCACGCGGTCTGAGAAGCGCGCGATCATCTCCTCGGGGCTCATGTGCGAGCGCAGCTCCACGATCGTGCGCTCGGCGTGTGCGAAGGCGGGGATCGAGCGGCAGGTCTTGGGGCCGGCCATGATCACGTGCCCGCGCGTCGCCTCCCAGAAGCGCTCCACGTCGGCGACGAACTCCGGATCGTTGTTGCCCTCCCACGGCAGCTGGCCGTTGAGGCCGAGCTGGCCGCTCTGGCCGATCGCGCACATGGAGCGCACGTCTGGGGTGGCGCGCACGTCCGCCATTTGACCTCCCTTGCCTCGCGCTCGCCGGTCACGGTGCCGTGCCGGCGGGGTCACGACTCAAACGACTCGACGGCCGCTTTCGTTTGCGCGATTCGCTGACTTGGGCGCGCGCAAGCCCGGGTTGCGCATTGAACTTCGCGCCGGCGCGATGCCCGCGCGGGCAGTTTTTCACAGCCCCGGCAAAATCAGACCCGCGGTTGCAAATCTACCACGAAGCGCGATTCCCCCGTGGGACAGGGATTCCCGACTTGTCCCCCTTATCCCCGCCCATGCAAACGGGCTGTTCGCCCACGAAAAATGGTTAAGAGACCATTGACGACCAGGTTCTCCCATGTAATCCCATGGATGCCCGTCCGCACCGGGCAGGGTACGTGGCAGGGCGCCGGCCTTGAGATGAGGGCCTTGGCCTTGAGCGACCGCCACGGCCCCGCCGGTGGGACGGGCTCGAGTTTGAGCGGCGACGTTTGCGCCGCGTGGCGTTGGGTTTTTGGAGTGGTGCGCGAGGCTGCGAATAGGAGATGGAACGCTTTGTCTCGACATTCACCAACAAGATCGACGCCAAAGGCCGGGTCTCAATCCCCGCGCCATTTCGAGCCGTGCTCGAGCGCGACGGCTATGCCCATGGAAGTGCGGGCGGCATCTACTGCTACCCCGCGCTCGAGGCTCCGGCTCTCGATGCAGGCGGCGAGAGACTTGCAAAAAAGATCGATGGGCTTTTATCGGGCCTGCCGGATTATTCAGACGAGCGCGACGAGCTGTCTGTCGCGCTCTATGGCGACGTGCAGGTCCTCACGATCGATGGGGACGGCCGCATCAGCCTTCCTGAAAACCTTCGCGCGCACGCGGGTCTCACCACCCAAGTCACGTTTGTCGGCCTGGGCGACAAGTTTCAGATGTGGGAGCCAACCCGCTTCACCGACCGGCGCGAGCGCGCGCGCGAGAAAGTGCAGCACACACGCAAGCTCTTCGGCGCGGGGAACCGTCAGTCCTCATCGGGGGATGACGGAAGCGAAGGAGCACGGGGATGATGGTGCGTCCCGGCCGGCCAGCGGGTACGCCCACTGAGCCAGAGTCCGCCCGCCACATCCCCGTGCTGCTCGCAGAAGTTCTCGCGAGCCTCACGCCACGCGACGGCGAGGTGCATATCGACGCAACGTTCGGCGCCGGCGGCTACGCGCGGGCCATCCTCGCAGCCGCCGACTGCCGCGTTGCGGCGATCGACCGCGATCCGGCCGCCATCGAGCTGGCGCACAAGCTCAGCGCCGAGCTCCCCGGCCGTTTGACGGTCGCCGAAGCACCCTTCAGCACGCTGGACGCTGTCGCCGAGAGCCAGGGCTTGGCCCCCGTCGACGGTGTGGTGCTTGATATCGGCGTCTCGTCCATGCAACTCGACGAGCCCGGGCGCGGCTTCTCGTTTCAGGCGGACGGTCCGCTCGACATGCGCATGTCGCGCCAGGGCCCGACTGCAGCCGATGTCGTCAACACGACCGATGAGACGACGCTGGCGCGCATCCTCTATGTTCTTGGCGAGGAGCGCCGCTCGCGTGCCATCGCCCGCGCCATCGTCGGGGCGCGCAGCGAGGCGCCATTGGAAACGACCCGCGCCCTCGCCGACGTTGTCTCCCGCGTCTTCGGCGGCCGCAAGGTCGACGGGCGTCATCCCGCCACGCGCACCTTCCAGGCCCTGCGCATCTACGTGAACGACGAGCTCGGCGAGCTGGCGCGCGGCCTCGGCGCGGCCGAGCGCTGCTTGAAGCCCGGCGGCCGCCTGGTGGTCGTCACCTTCCATTCGCTCGAGGACCGCATCGTCAAGCGCTTCTTGAACGAGCGATCGGGCAAGGAATCGCGGGGATCGCGCCACCTTCCCGAGCAATCGATAAAATCCGAGCTTCCGAGTTTCCGAATTGTTAACTCCCGTCCGTTAACTGCTTCTAAAGGAGAACTCGACGTGAACCCGCGCGCCAGATCGGCACGCTTGAGGGCGGCGGTGCGGACCGACGCGCCCGCGTGGCCGCTCGAAGAAACGCTTTCCGGGTTGCCCTCGATCTGATCTTGAGACGCCGGAGCGGGAGAAGGTTTTCCCCATGCGTATGCTCATCCTTGGCGCCCTCGTCCTCACGCTCGCGAGCGCATTCCTGCTCTACGGCATCAGCTACGACACGCGTCTGCTGGAAGACCGCGTGCAGGCGCAGGAACGCGCCATCGACGCGGCGCGCAGCGATATTGCCGTGTTGAAAGCCGAGCGCGCGCACCTTGGGCGGCCCGAGCGCATCGAGCCACTGGCCCGGGGCCAGGGGCTGCAGCCCGCAACCGACCAGCAGCTTGCAGCAAGCCCCACCGCCGCGCTGGCGCGCGTGCGGGGCATGTCCGGCGGCGCGTCGGCTGCGGATCAGAAAAGCGGTGAGTGACATGCGACGCCCTGCCGGTGCCACGCCGCCAATGGGCCCGCCCGAGGCCGGAGCCGGCGCGCGGCAACAGGCGCGGGCCAACGGTCCGCTGCGGACGCTGCTCGCCATGCTGGTGGTTGCGCTCGCCTTCGCCGCGGTTGCCGGCCAGCTCGTGCGTCTGGCGCTGCCGGGACGGTCGGGGCCCAGCTCCACGCTCAGCGAGACGGTCGGCCAGAGCTTTGCCCGCCCCGACATCGTCGACCGCAACGGGCGCCTGCTGGCAACCGACGTGGAGGTGTACTCGCTGTTTGCCGACCCCGCCCGGGTGCTTGACCGCGACGAGGTTTTCGAAAAGCTCAGCCCAATATTCCCCAACCTTTCGCGCGACGCATTGCGTGCCGACCTTGCCGACCGCACCCGCCGTTTCGCCTGGATCAAACGCGGCCTTGCCCCCAAGACGGCGCAAACGGTCCACGACCTCGGGATACCGGGCCTCGATTTTCGCCTCGAGCTGGGACGCGCCTATCCCGGGGGCACATCGGCGGGCCACGTGCTCGGAAACGTCAACATCGACAACAAGGGCGTCGCCGGCATCGAGCGCTACCTCGACGAGCATGTTGGCGTCGAATCCGTGACAGGGGCCACGCTGAGCGAGCACGCGCCCGTGCGCCTCTCGCTCGATATCGGCGTGCAGCACGCGGTCGAGAGCGAGCTTGCGAGCGCCATGGATCGCTACGAGGCGCGCGGCGCGGCCGCCCTCGTGCTCGATGTCGGCACGGGCGAGGTGCTGGCATCGGCGTCGTATCCGCAAGTCGATCCCGCGCGTCCGACCATGAGCCTCGATCCTGCGCGTATCGACAAGGTCGCGAGCAGCACCTTCGAGCTTGGATCGGTGTTCAAGACGCTGACCGTGGCCATGGTGCTCGACGGAGGTATCGCCGACGTCGACACGATGGTCGACGCGCGCGAACCGCTCACTGCCGGCCGCTTCACCATTCGCGACCTGCATCCGCTCGGCCGGCCGTTGTCGGTGGCGGAGGTGTTCATTCACTCCTCCAACATCGGCGCCGCCAAGCTTGCACTGCAGGCGGGGCCGCGGCACATGCAGACGTTCCTCAAACGCATGCAAGTGCTCGGCGCCATGAAGACAGAGGCGGGATCGATTGCCGCGCCGCAGGTGCCGGAGCCCTGGGGTGAGATCGAGACCATGACGGTTGCCTATGGTCACGGGCTCGCCGTTGCGCCGCTGCAATTCGCTGCGGCTGCCGCCGCGCTCGTCAACGGCGGCAATCTCGTGGTCCCGACCTTTATCAAGCAGCCTGCCGATGCGGGGCTGGCGAACGTGCCGCTCATCACCGCGGCGACAAGCGCGCAGATCCGCGAGCTTATGCGGCGCAACGTGACCGAACCGGGCGGCACCGGCAAGCGCGCGGACGTGCCCGGATATTCCGTTGGCGGCAAGACCGGCACCGCTGAAATCCCCGGACGCGGCGGCTACCGCAAGAAGGCGGTGATCTCGTCCTTCCTGGCCGCGTTTCCCATGGAGCGGCCGAAATACCTGGTTTTGGTGCTGTTGTTCGAGCCCAAGCCGACGGGGGCGGCCAACCATGAGGTGCTGGCCGGCCTGAACGCAGCGCCGACCGCCGGCCGCATCATCGCGCGCATCGGCCCGCTACTCGGTATGATGCCCACGAGTGCCAGCGCGGGCGGCTCCTCCGGCATGGCGTTTGACGCCAGTTCGCCCGCAAAATATGAAGCTCGGTGACGCACCCTTGGGGCGTCCATCGCCAGATAGGCCCTAGAGCACCCATGCTCCTCTCCTCCCTCATAGGGGCCGATGTGACGGCTCCGGCCGATGCCGGGAGCCTGGAGATTGCCGGCATTTCCGCCGACAGCCGCCTGGTGCGTCCCGGCTTCGTGTTCGTGGCGATCGCCGGCACCAGGGCTGACGGCGCGCGCTTTATTGCCGATGCCGTCGCCAAGGGTGCCGTTGCGGTGGTGTGCGGTGCCGAGGCGGATGTCTCGGAGTCGCTCGGCGTGCCGGTGCTGCGCGCGCCTGAGCCGCGCCGCACGCTGGCGCTGATGGCGTCCCGCTTCTTCGTTGCCCAGCCCGAGACCGTCGTTGCAGTGACCGGGACCAGCGGCAAGACCTCGGTCGCGGATTTTACGCGCCAGATCTATGCCGCCCTTGGGCACAACGCTGCCTCGCTCGGAACCATCGGCCTCGTCAAGTCGGACGGCGGCGTCTACGGCTCGCTCACGACGCCTGATCCGGTAACGCTGCATGCGACGCTGGCGGAGCTCGCCGCCGAAGGCGTGACCCACCTGGCGTTCGAAGCTTCATCTCACGGACTCGATCAGCACCGCCTCGACGGCGTGCGGATCAAGGCGGCTGCTTTCACTAACCTCGGCCGCGACCATCTCGACTATCACCCCACGCTGGAGGGCTACCTCGCCGCCAAGCTGCGATTGTTCTCGGAGCTGCTGCCGGAGGACGGCGTTGCCGTGATCAATGCCGACGGTGCGGAAGCCGCCCAAGTTATCCTGGCGGCGCAGGAGAACGGCCGGCGCGTGTTCACGGTCGGCCGGGCGGGAGAGGGCCTGAAGCTGGAAAGGCTGGTGCGCGAAGGTTTTGCGCAGCGGATGTCGGTTGGCCACGAGGGCCGGGTGTTCGACGTGCGCCTGCCGCTGCTGGGAGACTACCAGGCGTCGAACGCGCTGGTCGCGGCCGGGCTTGCGATCGTGACGGGGGAATCCGCAGGGCGTGTGCTGCCCGCCCTGCAAAGCCTCAAGGGCGTCAAAGGCCGCCTCGAGATCGTCGGCGAGTCAAACGGCGGCCTTGCCGTCATCGATTACGCGCACAAGCCCGAAGCGCTGGCGGCGGTGCTCGACGCGTTGCGCCCGTTCGCCACAGGCAAGCTGATCTGCGTCATGGGCTGCGGCGGAGACCGCGACAAGGGCAAGCGCCCGCTTATGGGCGCGGTCGCCGCGGAGAAGGCCGACGTGGTGATCGTCACTGACGACAACCCGCGCACCGAGCAGCCCGAGGTCATCCGTGCCGAGATCTTGGCCGCAACCCCCGGCGCGCGCGAGATCGGCGACCGCGCCGAGGCGATTCGCGCCGGCGTGGCGATGCTTGCCGAGGGCGACGTGCTCATCGTCGCCGGCAAAGGCCATGAAACCGGTCAGATCGTGGGCGACAAGGTTCGGCCCTTCTCCGATCACGAGGAGGTCGGCAAGGCATTGGGGACCAGCTAAAGTCATGACGGATGCGCTGTGGGCATGGGATGAGCTGGTACGCGCTTCCGGCGGCAAGGCGGACGGCGCGCCCGATGGCCCCATAACCGGCTTCTCCATCGACACGCGCACGCTTGCCCCCGGCGAGGTGTTCGTGGCGGTGCGTGCTGCGCGCGACGGCCACGTTTTCGTTTCAGGCGCCTTCGAGCGCGGGGCGGCTGCCGCCATCGTCGAGGAGGGATATGCGCGCCAACCGTCGGATGGCGCCCTGTTGCGCGTCAGGGAGCCTCTCGACGGCTTGCGCAAGATTGCCAGTGCGGCACGCAGGCGCAGCGGCGCGCGCATCGTTGCGGTCACGGGAAGCGTCGGCAAGACGGGCACCAAGGAGGCGTTGCGGGCTTGCCTTGCGCGCGTCGGAGCCACGCACGCTGCGCAAAAGTCCTTCAACAACCACTGGGGCGTGCCGCTCACGCTGGCGCGGCTGCCGGCGGCTGCCCGCTACGGCGTGTTCGAGATCGGCATGAACCACGCAGGCGAGATCGAGCCGCTCGCCAGGCTGGTGCGTCCGCACGTTGCTGTCATCACCAACGTGGAGCCGGTGCATCTGGAGCATTTCGGCTCGGTCGCCGGCATCGCCGAGGCCAAGGCGGAGATCTTTGCCGGTTTGGAGCCCGGCGGCACTGCGATCCTCAACCGCGACAACGCCTTCTTCGAGCTGCTTGAGGCCCGAGCCAAGGAGCATGGCGCCCGCGTCGTCTCCTTCGGTCAGCACACGGAGGCCGACGTCCACCCCGAGGTGTGGGCGCTGGGAGCGGAGGGGTCCGACATCGTCGCGCGGCTCGGCAGCATGCGCATCGCCTACCGGCTGGGCGCACCGGGTGCGCACATCGCGCTGAACTCCCTGGCCGTCGTCGCGGCACTTGATGCGCTCGGCGCCGACGTCGAGGCCGCCGTCGGCGCGCTCGCCCATCTCAAGGCCGCCAAGGGCCGCGGTGAGCGTTTCGAGATAATGCTGGGGGACGGCGCGATCCTGGTGATCGACGAAAGCTACAACGCCAACCCCGCCTCGATGCGTTCGGCGCTCGCCGCCATGGGAACGGTGCCGCGCGAGCGCTTCCCGCGGCGCATCGCGGTCCTGGGCGATATGCTGGAGCTGGGCACGGAATCCGATAACCTGCACGCTGCCCTGAAGGAAGCAGTTGACGCCACTGAGGTCGATCTGGTCTTTGCCTGTGGACCGCACATGCAGCGGCTCTATGCGGGCGTGCCGTCGGCGCGGCGCGGAGAATGGGCCCAGACCTCGCAGGGCATCATGGAGGCGCTGCTCGACACGGTCCGGCCGGGTGACGTGGTGATGATCAAGGGCTCGCTGGGATCGCGCATGGCACCGCTGGTCGATGCGCTGAGGGAAAAGGGCGAGGAAGACCGCGTGAAGGTTGCAGGCCGCGAGTAGCTGCGGGTGGTGTCGCTGTCGGAGGGGATCAATGCTCTATGAACTCGTGAACTTCAGCGACGACATCGGGGTGCTGAACGTTTTCCGTTACATCACCTTCCGCACCGGCGGGGCAATTTTCACCGCGCTTCTGTTCGTCATGCTTTTCGGCCCCGGAATCATCGACCTGTTGCGGGTCCGGCAGGGCAAGGGCCAGCCGATCCGCGACGACGGGCCCAAGACTCACCTTTTGAAAATGGGCACGCCGACCATGGGTGGGCTCATGATCCTCGCCGGCGTCACCGTGTCGGCGCTGCTATGGGCCAACCTTGCCAATCCCTACATCTGGATCGTGCTCGGCGTTACGTTGAGCTACGGCGGCATCGGCTTTTACGACGACTATCTCAAGGTGACCCGGCGCACGACGTCGGGTTTTTCGCGGCGGTTCCGATTTGGTCTGGAGATTCTCGTGGCCGCGGTCGCCACCGCCCTCGTAATGTGGCTCGGGCCGCCCGAGATCTCCGACGTGCTCACGGTCCCCTTCTTCAAGAACGTGGTTCTGGCGCTGGGGCCGTTCTTCGTCCTGGTCGGGATCCTGGTCATCGCGGGGGCCGGCAACGCGGTCAACCTCACCGATGGCCTCGACGGGCTCGCCATCGTGCCGGTGATGATCGCGGCCGCAACCTTCGGTCTCATCGCCTACCTGATCGGCAACGCCAAATTCGCCCAGTACCTGCAGATCCACTACGTGGCGGGCACCGGCGAGCTCGCCATCATTTGCGGTGCCCTCATCGGTGCCGGGCTGGGCTTCCTGTGGTTCAACGCGCCGCCCGCCATGATCTTCATGGGTGATACGGGCTCGCTCGCACTCGGCGGGGCCCTGGGTGCCATCGCCATTGCGACCAAGCATGAGATCGTGCTCGCCATCGTCGGCGGCCTCTTCGTGCTGGAGACGCTGTCGGTGATCATCCAGGTCGCCTCCTACCGCATGACCGGCAAGCGCGTGTTTCGCATGGCACCGCTCCACCACCACTACGAGCAGCAGGGCTGGCAGGAATCGACCGTGGTCGTGCGCTTCTGGATCATTTCCGTGGTGCTGGCCCTCGTCGGCCTCGCTACCTTGAAGCTGCGCTGAGCTGCGCCGAAGCCGGCCGAACCGCGTTAGGTTTTGCGAATGATTCGCACTACGACGTTTGCGGGCAGCACGGTTGCTGTCTTCGGCCTCGGCGCGTCCGGCATCGCGACCGCCAAGTCGCTGATCGCGGGCGGCGCCCGCGTCGTTGCCAGCGACGACAGCGCGGCGGCCCTTGCGGCCGCCGCCGACGCGGGAATTGCCACCGCAGATCTCAAAGAGGCGAACTGGGCGACCTACGCCGCGGTCGTCGTTGCGCCCGGCATCCCCCTCACCCATCCCGAGCCGCACTGGGCGGTTCACCAGGCCAAGCTCGCGGGCGCGGAGGTGATCGGCGACCTGGAGCTGTTCGTGCGCGAGCGGCGCCAGCAGCCGTTCGAGGTTCCCCTCATCGCCATCACCGGCACCAACGGCAAGTCGACGACGACGGCGCTCGTCGCTCACATCCTCAAGGCAGCGGGACGCGACGTGGAGGTCGGCGGCAACATCGGCACGGCGATGCTGTCGCTCGAGCCCTTCGCGCCCGGGCGCCATTACGTGGTCGAGTGCTCGTCCTATCAGGTCGACCTTGCGCCGAGCCTCGATCCCACAGTCGGTGTTCTGCTCAACATCACGCCCGATCATCTCGACCGCCACGGCACCATCGAGAACTACGCCGCCATCAAGGCGCGGCTGGTGCGTGGTGCGCAAACGGCCGTGGTCGGCGTCGACGACCGGTATTGCAGCGCAATCGCGCAAAGCTTGCGCGAGGACGCCCACGGTCCGGCCCCGATCGTGCGGCTGTCGACACAACCCGACGCGGACTGCGACATCGGCATCGACGGCTCGCGCATTGTTGTCAAAAAGGACGGCCGCGCACGGGAGATCGCCGACCTTGCGGGCATCGGCTCCTTGCGCGGCGCGCACAACGCGGAGAACGCCTGCGCCGCCGCCGCCGCCCTCATGCTGCTCCCTGATCCGCTGACGCCGAGGGAGATCGCCGCCGGCATGCGCAGCTTCCCCGGCCTTGCGCACCGCATGGAGGAGCTGGGCCGCCAGGGCCGCACGCTGTTCGTCAACGATTCAAAGGCGACCAACGCCGACTCGGCCGAGAAGGCGTTGTCGTCCTTTGCCGGCGACATCTATTGGATCCTCGGCGGCAAGCCGAAGGAAGGTGGCATAGCGGGCCTGGAGCCCTTCTTTGGCCGCGTCGCCAAGGCCTACCTCATCGGCGAGGCGACGGAGGCGTTCGCGGCGACGCTCGACGGCAAGGTATCCTTCGAGCGATGCGGCACGCTCGATGTCGCCGTCATCGCGGCTGCGCGGGATGCCAATGAGAGCTCGGCCTCCGAGCCGGTCGTGCTGTTGTCGCCGGCGTGCGCCTCCTTCGATCAGTACCGCAACTTCGAGGTGCGCGGCGACGCGTTCCGCAAGGAGGTTGCGGCGCTGCCCGGCGTGGCGCTCAAGGAGAGCACCGCATGAGGGTATCGCGCGCCGACCGCAGCCGCGTTGCCGAATGGTGGTTCACCGTCGACCACGTGCTGGTCGGCGCCATCCTGGCGATCGTCGCCGCCGGCCTTGTCTTCTCGCTCGCCGCCAGCCCGGCGGTCGCCATCAGGAAAGGCCTGCCCACCTACTACTTCGTCGAGCGCCATCTCCTGTTCTCCGCCTTGGGCGTTCTCGTCATGCTGGTGATCTCGTTCTTCTCCCCGCGCGGCGTGCGCCGCCTTGCGCTGCCTCTGTTTGCCGTTTCCGTTGCTGGCATGATCGCGGTGCATTTCGTGGGACCGGAGTTTCAAGGGGCGCAACGCTGGCTGACCGTGGCCGGCCACTCGATTCAACCCTCCGAGTTTGCCAAGCCGGCCTTTGTCGTCCTGTCGGCGTGGCTGTTCGCCGAAAGCGACACGCGCAACGACATGCCGGCGCTGCCGCTCGCCATCCTTCTCGCCGTCGTCACCGCCGGGCTGCTGCTGGCCGAGCCCGACGTGGGCCAGACGCTGCTCGTCTGCGTGGTATGGGGCGCGCTGTTCTTTCTCTCCGGCCAGCCGCTGTTCGGCGCCGCCATCGTCGGCTTGTGCGGTGCGCTCGGGCTGGCGTTCGCCTATGCGACGTTCACTCACGTGCGCATACGCGTCGACCGGTTTTTCGCGGCGACGCCCGACGAGAACTCTCAGCTCGACCGCGCGTTCAGGTCCTTCTCCGAAGGCGGGTTCTTGGGCCGCGGACCCGGCGAGGGCACGATCAAGACGGTGCTGCCCGATGCCCACACCGACTTTATTTTCGCGGTCATCGCCGAGGAGTTCGGCGTGATCGCCTGCCTGGCGCTGCTCGGCCTTTTTGCCTTCGTCGTCATGCGCGCGCTCGTCAAAGCGGCGCAGGAGCCGGATGCGTCGACGCGGCTCGCCGTGCAGGGGCTTGCCCTGATGTTCGGGTTTCAGGCGTTGATCAACATGGGCGTCAACGTAGGATTGCTGCCGGCCAAGGGCATCACGCTTCCGTTCGTCTCGGCGGGAGGCTCCTCCATGATGGCGGTTTCGATTACGCTTGGCATGCTGCTGGCGCTGACGCGGCGGCGCGCCGATGCCGCGCGCCTCAAGAAGCCGCGGTTGGTGTCGGAAGTAACCGGATTGCAGCCGATGGGGCCGGTGCGAAAGTGAAACAGGAAGACGGATCGGTTCTGCTCGCCGCAGGCGGCACGGGCGGGCATTTGTTTCCCGCGCAGGCGCTCGCCGAGGAGCTCGGGCGCCGCGCGATCGCCGTCGATCTCGTGACGGACATGCGCGGCGACCGCTACGGCACCGGATTTCCCGCCCGCCAGATCTACACGGTGCCTGCGGCAACGCTCGCAGGCAGGTCGCCGCTCGCCATGGCGTGGACGGGGTGGATGCTCAGCCGCGGCCTTGTCACCGCCTACCGTTTGCTGGGCAAGATCCGGCCCAGGGTCGTGGTGGGCTTCGGCGGCTACCCGACGTTCCCGCCGCTCAGAGCGGCGATCCTGCGCCGCATACCCTCGGCCGTGCACGAGCAGAACGCCGTCCTCGGCCGCGCCAACCGCATGCTGGCGGGTGGCGTGACGGCGATCGCCACGTCCTTCGAAACGACCAGGCTCCTGGGGCCCGAGCTGCAGGCCAAAGCCAGGCTCACAGGCAACCCGGTCCGTTCCGCCGTTACCGACTGCGCGCGCCGGCCCTATCAGCAACCCGAGCCCGGCGGTCCCATAAGGCTCGTGGTGTTTGGCGGCAGCCAGGGTGCGCGCTTTTTTTCCGAGGCCGTGCCGCCGGCCCTGGCGTTGCTGCCCGAGGAGTTGCGTCGGCGTCTGCACGTCGTGCAGCAGGCGCGTCCGGAGGACGCGCAGGCCGTCGTTGCGGCCTACCGCGACAGTGATATTCCGGCCGAGGTCGCGCCCTTTTTCCGCAATCTGCCCGAGCGAATGGCGGAAGCGCACCTGGTAATCGGGCGCTCCGGCGCCTCCACGGTTGCCGAGCTGACCGTCATCGGGCGCCCGTCTATCCTGGTTCCGCTGCCGCACGCGCTTGACAATGATCAGCTTCAGAATGCAACGAGACTTGCCGAATCGGGTGCGGCTTGGTGTATCGAGCAGAAGGACCTCTCGCCCGACCGCTTGGCGCAGGCCACCGCGGCCCTCATCGAGGAACCCGAAAAGCTCGCGGCTGCCGCCGCAGCGGCCCGTAAACTGGGGCGACCCGACGCCGTGGCGCGTCTGGCCGACCTCGTTGAGGAGCTGATGGGGCGGGCTTAGGGTAGGGCATTTGCGAAATGGGCCCGGTGCCATAAGCGGGCCACGAAGCTGGCGGCAGTAGACTGAGGCAGAAGGGGACGAGGGGAAGCACGAACCATGCATATGCCCCGCGAGATCGGGACCTTTCATATCATCGGCATCGGCGGCATCGGCATGAGCGCGATCGCCGAGATCCTGCTCGCCAAAGGTCATTCGGTCCAGGGAAGCGACCAGAAGGAAAGCGCCAACGTGCGCCGCCTTCGCGGCAAGGGCGTGCGCGTCTTCATCGGTCACGATCCCATCAACCTCGTCGGCGCGCGGTTCGTCGTCATCTCGAGCGCGGTGAAGGCCGGCAACCCCGAGCTGGAGGCCGCACGCGCCAAGGGATTGCCCATCATCCGCCGCGCCGAGATTCTGGCCGAGCTGATGCGCGACCATTCCACCGTCTCGGTCACAGGCACGCACGGCAAGACGACGACAACCTCGCTCATCGCCCATGTGTTCACCGCCGCCGGCTGCGACCCCACGGTGATCTCCGGGGGGATCATCAGCGATTGGGGCTCGAACGCGCGGCTCGGCAAGGGCCAATGGATGATCGTGGAGGCGGACGAGTCGGACGGCACCTTCGTCAGGCTGCCCACCGAGATCGGCATCGTTACCAACATCGACCCGGAGCATCTCGACCATTTCGGCTCGGTCGAGAACATGCACCGCGAGTTCGAGACGTTCTACCGCAACGTTCCCTTCTACGGGCTCATCGTCACCTGCATCGATCACCCTGTCGTGCGCGAGATGGTCGAGCGGCTCGAGCTTCGCCGCGACGGACGCCGGCTCTTGACCTACGGCACCTCGCGCGAGGCCGATCTCGTCCTCACGGGGATGCGCCACGAGCGCGGAAGCATCCTGATCGATGCCGATCTCGGTGCGCGCGTGCGCGGCGGCGAGCGGACGATCCGCGACTGGACGGTTCCCGTGCTCGGCGAGCACAACGCGCTCAACGCGCTCGCCTGCGTCGCGGCCGCCAGCGAGGCGGGGCTTCCCGACGAGGCGATCCGCAACAGTCTTGCCTGCTTCAACGGCGTGAAGCGGCGCTTCGAGCTGACCGGGAGCTGGAACAACGCGGCGATCTACGACGACTATGCCCATCACCCCACGGAGATCGCCGCCGTGCTGGCAGCGGCGCGCGCCGGCGTTCCCGGGCGCCTCATCGCCGTGTTCGAGCCGCACCGCTACAGCCGCGTGCACGATCTTTTCGGCGAGTTTTGCGCCTGCTTCCGCGACGCCGACAGCGTCATCGTAGCGCCGCTCTATTCGGCCGGTGAGCCGCCGATCCAGGGCATAGATCATCACTACGTGGCCGACGGCATTCGCGCGGCGGGGCACCCCGCGCCCATCGCCATCGACAAACCGCGCGACTTGGCTCCGCTTCTGCGCCGCATCCTGCGCCCCGGCGACACCGTCGTCTGTCTCGGCGCCGGCATGTCGACGGAGTGGGCGCACGCACTGCCCGATTGGCTCGGCGCAGAGGAGCCGCGTCGCGCCGGAGGCGCGCTATGAGCCAATGTGTCGGAGGCGCGCTATGAAACGTCGTGCCGGAGGCGCGCTATGAGTCAATGCGCCGGAGGCGCGCTATGAAACGTCGTGCCGGAGGCGCGCTATGAGTCAATGCGCCGGAGGCGCGCTGTGAGCCAATGTGCCAGAGGCGCCATGAACCGATGTGCTGGAGGCGCACTCTAGAAGAAAGCGCCGGAGGCGCCCGTTGACGTTTCCCGACCTCACCGCCGACTTGAAGGCCGAGCTGCCCGAGCTCAAGGGACGGCTTGCCGCCAACGTTTCGCTCTCCGACATCACGTGGTTCCGCGTCGGTGGGCCGGCGCAGCTCCTGTTCTCGCCGGCCGACGAGGCGGATCTCGCCTATTTTCTCAAGCATGCACCGCGCGATCTTCCGGTGACGGTGATGGGGCTCGGCTCCAATCTGCTGGTGCGCGACGGCGGCCTGCCGGGCATCGTCATCCGCCTCGGGCGCGGCTTTGCCTCCGTGGGCGCGGAGGAAGGGCACAAGGTTCGCTCGGGCACCGCCGTTCCCGATGTCAAGGTCGCGCGCGCGGCTGCCGAGGCCGGCATTGCCGGTCTCGCGTTCTACCGCGGCATCCCAGGCTCCATCGGCGGTGCGCTGCGCATGAACGCGGGCGCGCACGGGCGCGAGACCAAGGACGTGCTCATCGAGGCGCGCGCCGTCGACCGCGAGGGCAACACTCATACGCTGTCGCTCGCCGAGATGGGTTTCACCTACCGCCACAGCCGCGTGCCCGACGACTTCATCCTGACCGCGGCCTTGTTTCAGGGAGCGCCGGGCGACCCGGCTGCGATCCTGCGCGAAATGGACGAGGTCGCCGACTACCGCGAGCAGAACCAGCCGATCCGCGAGCGCACCGGCGGCTCGACCTTCAAGAATCCTCCCGGCCACAGCGCCTGGAAGCTCGTCGACGAGGCGGGCTGCCGCGGCTTGCGCGTGGGCGGGGCCAAGGTGTCGGACATGCATTGCAACTTCCTCATCAACGAGGGCGGCGCCACGGCGGAGGACATCGAGCGGCTCGGCGAGACCGTGCGCGCGCGCGTCAAGGCGCGCTGCGGCGTCATGCTCGAATGGGAGATCATCCGGCTCGGCCTGCCCCTGCCCGGGCGCGCGACCGGTGAAGCGCTGGCGGAGGCAACCGTTTCATGATCGGAGCAGCGCCGCCGCGCACGCACGCGCACGTCGCCGTGCTCATGGGCGGCTGGTCGGCGGAACGCGAGATCAGCCTCATGTCGGGCACCGCTGTTGCGGCCGCGCTGGAAGGCGAGGGCTACCGCGTCACCAAGATCGACGTCGGCCGCGACGTCGCCACCCGTCTCGCCGAGATCAAACCCGACGTCTGCTTCAATGCCTTGCACGGCCGCTTCGGCGAGGACGGCTGCATGCAGGGCGTGCTCGAGTGCCTCGGGCTTCCCTATACGCACTCGGGCGTGCTCGCCTCCGCGCTCGCCATGCACAAGGAGCGCGCCAAAGACGTGATGCGCCCGGCCGGCGTGCCGGTGGCCGATGCTGAGGTGGTGACGCGCCGCGACGCACTGAGCCGCCACATCCTGGAGCCGCCCTACGTGGTCAAGCCGGTGGCGGAGGGCTCCAGCGTCGGCGTGGTGATAGTCAGGGAGGGCGACAATCGTCCCCCCGAGATCATCGCCACGGAAGCGACCCTTGAGGAGCTGGTCATGGTCGAGCGCTACATTCCCGGCCGCGAGCTCACCTGCGCCATGATCGGCGACTTCGTGAGCGAGGTGATCGAGATCGTGCCCATGAAGGGCCTCGCCTTCTACGACTACGAGGCCAAATACGCGCCTGGCGGCTCCCGCCATGTGCTGCCGGCCGACATTTTACCCGATGTTTACCAATTGGTCCGGAAATACACGGTGGCCGCCTGCCGGGCGCTTGGCTGTCGTGGCGCGGCGCGGGCGGACTTTCGCTACGACGATTCGACCGAAGGGGCAGGCGAGCTCATCTGCCTTGAGGTCAATACCCAGCCGGGGATGACTGAGACTTCGTTGGTACCCGAGCTGGCTCAACATGCGGGCTGGTCGTTCGGCGAGCTCGTGCGCTGGTTGGTCGAGGACGCGAGTTGCAACAGGTAGGGGGTAGTGTCGAGGTTTCGCCGCAGGTGCACTTAGCACCGGCGCCCGACCCTGCCGCCGCCTTCACCGTCTCCGCCGGCAATTCCTCACTGGCATCGGGCAGGATGTCCCTGCCGCCGCCGCGCCGCCGATGGCGCGTGCGCAGGCGTCCGTATGGGCGCAAGCTCGGACTAGGCCTCTTTGTCGTGCTGTCGGTGGTGCTGGCGCTCTCGCTTTTGACCGACAGAGGCCGCCAGGCGGACGCTTTGTTGTCGCTGCCCGCGGGGGACGAGCTGCTATCCCGGACCGGCTTGCGCATCGACCAGGTTGCCGTGAGCGGTCACCGCCACACGGCGGACGCCGACATTTTCGACGCGATCGACCTGCCCCACGCACATTCTCTGCTGGGCTTCGACAGCGCGGCCGCGCGCGCGCGCATCGAGCGCCTGCCCTGGATTGCGAGCGCCAGAATATCCCGCGTGTTTCCCGGCTCGCTCGACGTTCGTATCAAGGAGCGCCAGCCGGCGGCCAGCTGGATGCGCGACGGCCGCGAATACCTGATCGATGCACAAGGCCGCGTGCTGTCTGCCGTGGAGCCGGGCACCAAAGCGAGCCTGCCGCGCGTTGCCGGGGAGGGTGCTGCGGACCAGGCGCGGTCGCTCCTCGATCTCGTGAAGCACTATCCGGCAATTGCCAAGCGGTTCGAGCTCGCCGAGCGCGTCGGTAAGCGCCGCTGGACGTTGCGATTGAAGGACGGCGTGACAATACATCTCGGCGCCGGCCGCGAGGCGGCAGCGTTCGCCATGCTGTCGTCTGCGACGGACCTCGGCATGCTGCTGTCCGCTTCGGACCTGATTATCGACCTGCGCACGTCCGGACGCGTCGTTGTGCGTCCCGACCGGCGGCGCAATGGCGCGCACACACAATTCTCCACGCAAAGCCAGGCCAGGAGTTGACGATGTTGAGCCACGACAGGACCGAAGCCAGGCACGCCGAGATCGTCGGCCTGCTCGATATCGGGACGAGCAAGATTGTCTGCCTCATTGCCGCGATCGAGGCCGGAAAACGGCCCGATCAGGCAAGACGCGTCAGGGTCCTGGGCAGCGCCCACTTTCGCTCGCGCGGGCTCAAAGGCGGCGTCATTACCGATCTCACCGAGACGGAGGCGGCCGTGCGCGCAACGATCGACAAGGCCGAGCGCATGGCAAACGTGACGCTCGACGAGGTCATCGTCTCGGTCGCGTGCGGGCGGCTGCAGTCGTCCAATTTCGCCGCAACCGTCGACATTGAGGGCGGGATCGTGCGTGCCGGCGATATCGAGCGCTTGATGGCGGGCGCGCGCTCCTGGGCGGAGCGCGACGGGCGCATGCTCATCCATCTCAATCGCGTCGGGTACCGTCTCGACGGACTCGCCGGCAGCAACGATCCGCGCGGCATGGCGGCTGAGCGCCTTTCCGCCGACATGCACACGATCTCCGCCGACGAGGCGCCCGTGCACAACCTGCTCCTGTCGCTGGAGCACTGCTACCTGTCCGTGCGTGCCCTCGTGGCCGCGCCCTATGCCAGTGCGATCGCTGCGACCAGCGAGGAGGAGCGCAGGCTGGGCGTGACTTGCATCGACATCGGCGGCGGCACGGCGACGATCGCCGCTTTCGCCGAAGGCCACTTCATCCATGCGGCGGTCGTGCCCGTCGGCGGTCAGCAAATCACCTCCGACATTGCCTACGCATTGCAGACGCCACTTGCAGAAGCGGAGCGAATCAAGACCCTATATGGTGCAATGATCGTCGCGCAGTCGGACGAGCATGAGGCCTTTTCATATGCAGTTGCCGGCGAGGAGGAAGGAGCGCGAGGTCGCACGACCAGGGCGCAGCTTGCCGGAATCATACGGCCGCGCGTGGCAAGCATCCTCGGGCTCGTGCGCGAGCGCATGGAGCAGGACGACGTGAGCGAGTTTGCCGGCGAGCGCATAGTGCTGACTGGCGGCACAAGCGGGCTCGTTGGTCTGGGTGAGTTCGCCGCCAATGAGCTTGGCCGGCCTGTGCGTTTGGCCAAGCCGCGTGATTTTGCCGGGTTGCCGCAGGGCGTCTCCAGTCCCGCGTTCTCGACAGTAGCAGGTTTGCTCACCATCGCTGCGGCTAGTGGTGAGGAGGGACATGCGTACACGCCGCGCGAGCCGGGATACTTCGGACGCGTCGGGCAGTGGCTCAAGGCTGGTTTCGCGTAAGCGAGCCGGACTACGGGGCGCGAAGGGCAGCCGCCACGCGCCGTGAGCGGGGAGGGGGCAATGCCTGGAGCGCTCGGCCGAGCGGCATTAGGGGGACCGCGCACGCGATGAGCATCAACCTTCAGGTTCCTCAGCTCACCGATTTGAAGCCGCGGATCACCGTCGTCGGCGTCGGCGGCGCGGGCTGCAATGCCATCAACAACATGATTGCCGCCGGTCTCAGCGGTGTCGATTTCGTCGTCGCCAACACCGATGCGCAAGCGCTCGCCGCCTCCAGCGCCGAGCACCGCCTGCAGCTCGGCGTGAGCCTGACCGAAGGCTTGGGGGCTGGCTCCAAGCCGGAGATCGGCGAGGCGGCCGCCGAGGAGGCGGTCGAGGAGATTCGCTCGCAGATCACCGGCTCGCACATGGTCTTCATCGCCGCCGGCATGGGTGGCGGGACGGGGACGGGTGCGGCCTCGGTCATTGCCCGCATCGCCAAGGAGCTGGGCATCCTCACGGTCGGGATCGTCACCAAGCCGTTTCATTTCGAAGGCGCGCGGCGCATGCGCACCGCCGAGCTCGGCATCGACGAGATCCGCAAGCACGTCGACACGCTGATCGTCATCCCAAACCAGAATCTGTTCCGCGTCGCCAACGAGAAGACGACGTTCGCCGAAGCCTTCGTGCTCGCCGACCAGATCCTCTACTCGGGCGTCGCCTGCATCGTCGATCTGATCATCAAGGAAGGCCTGATCAACCTCGACTTCGCCGACGTGCGCACCGTCATGAGCGGCATGGGCTCGGCCGTCATGGGAACGGGCGAGGCGTCCGGCGAGCGGCGCGCGACCATGGCCGCCGAGGAGGCCGTCGCCAACCCCTTGCTCGACGACGTGTCGCTGAAGGGGGCAAAGGGCCTGCTCCTGTCGATCACGGGCGGCAACGATCTGACGCTCTATGAGGTCGACGAGGCCGCGAGCCGGGTGCGCCAAGAGGTCGACAGCGAAGCCAACATCATCGTCGGCGCCACGTTCGACGAGACGCTGGGCGATCGCGTGAGAGTGTCCATCGTCGCTTCCGGCATGATGAAGATCGAAAAGGCCGCGGACCCGGCGACCATGCCGCCGGCGCTGCCCGGACAAGCGACCAACGCGGCAGGGCCGCTCACTCTGACGGCGGGTGCGCCCGCGGCCGCCAGCGGCGACAACGGGGACTTGCGCCAGCGCCTGGCGGAGGCAATCGGCGCCCCGGATATCCCCGACAACCGCGCGGCGGCGGCCAGGAGCCCCAAGCCTTCCAACCATCCGCCGCGCGAGGCGTGGCGCACGCCCGGCGACGTCGTCATCGAGGAAGGGTTTTCGCATCTCACGTGGCTGGCGCAATCACCGCGCTCGCGTACGCCGGAAAGCGAAACGGCAGAAGGCTCCGCCGAGCAGTTCAAGCCGGCGCCGCCTGCGGATGTTCGCAGGGGCTCGCGGCGTATGCCGGACGTGGAGGACTTTGCTCCGATCGCCCAACGCGAGTACCGCGCCAAGATCGGACACGGCGCGCGCGCGCCAGGCGACGCGCGCCACGATCGCGACTCTGCCTCCGATGATTCGCCCCGGCGCGGCATTCTTCAACGCATCATTGGCCGTGTTCTTCCTGCCGATGAGTCGGCGGACCATTCATACGCAGACGATCGCCGTCCCGCGCGATCACCGGTCGATGAGTTCGACTGGGAGCAGGCGGAAAGTGATTCGACTGCAGATGCATCCTCCGAGCCGAACGCTTCGCTGCCGGAGTTTTTCAATCGCTTGCGCAAGTAATCCCACGGCGCGAATCAGGCTGGAAGCCGTGCTCCGGCCCAAGAAGGTTTCCGATTGGTAACACAGTGTAAGAAACCGTGATTTGGCGCAGTTGTTGGGGTCGGGGTATCGTTCGGACTGTTAACGACGATGTTCGCGAAGACCCCACGCTTCCAAGGGTGCACAAGCAAAGACACCTAGGAAAGTTAACGCAGACAGCGATTTGGGACGCGAACAATCGCCGGGGGTGGGAGGTCGCTGAGGCTCACTTGGCGACTATCGCCGAAAAGGCATCGAGGGACGGCGCATATGTCGAATCGATTTATCGGCGCGCGACAGACAACCATTGCGCGCGAAATCGAGGTGACAGGGACGGGGGTCCATAGCGGAGCGCCAGTTTCGGTCAACCTGCATCCTGCAGCAGCCGATACTGGCCTCCGTTTTCTTGTCACCAAACGCGGCCGGGTGGTCGCGGAAATTCCAGCCAGCATCGAGAACGTCAAGAACCTTACGCTTTGCACCGTGCTCGGCAACGACGCCGGCGTCACCATCAGCACAGTCGAGCATCTCCTCGCCGCGCTTCGCGGTCTGTCTGTCGACAACTGCATCATCGAGATCGACAGCAAAGAAGTCCCCATCATGGACGGCAGTGCAGCCCCGTTCGTCGAGCTGATCGACGAGGTCGGGCTCCGCGAGCTGTCGGCGCCGCGCAGCTACATCAAGGTTCTGCGCCCGGTGCGCGTCGAGGAAGGTGAGAGCTGGGGCGAGTTGCTCCCGCATGCGGGCTTCCATCTCGACGTCGAGATCGATTTCTCCTCTCCGTTGATCGGGCGCCAGCGGCTTTCCTACGAGATGAGCCCCGGCGTTTTCCGCAACGAGATCTGCAATTGCCGCACGTTTGGCTTTATGAGCGACGTGGAGAGGCTGTGGAAGGCGGGCCTTGCGCTCGGCGCCAACCTCAACAACACCGTCGCGATCGGCGAGAACAAGATCATGAACCGCGAGGGTCTGCGTCATCCGCAGGAGTTCGTGCGTCACAAGATGCTCGATGCGGTGGGTGATCTGGCTCTTGCCGGTCAGCCGCTGCTCGCGGCCTACCGCTCGGTCCGGGGCGGTCATCGCTTGAACTCGCTGGTTCTTCAGGCTCTGTTCGCCGACGAGCAGGCCTGGACGGTCGTGCACGCTCCGCGCGTGCGCGATAGGTCGCCGGTCGACATGGGCTTCGCGATCGCCGCCGGGGAGTGATCTCAGGACAGCGGCCCTCGGGTTGGGAGGGCAAGGAGGCGCGGCAAGGCCCGCTCGCGGGAGCTTGCGCGCAAAGGATGCCTTGCGGCATTAATGAGCCCTTCCGGCGAAAGCGCTCCAGGGCCCCGGAGCCCAACAAGGACCATAATCATCGCCTAGCCGAATAGGTGGAGCGGGACGGCAGAACTGCTTTAGTTTCGCCGTCGTACGAGTGTGTGTTAGGGGTGGCGTGACGCGGGGTTCGCTGAGCTGCGAGCACAAGAAACGAGAGCAGGCTCATGGCGCGAGAGGGGACGACTGGAGTTCAGGCCGGTTTGAGGCAGGCCCTTGTGGGTCTGGTTCTCGCCGCCGCTGTTGCCGCGCTTGCCGGCTGCGCCTCGACCTCCGACGCCGCCAAGGCCCTGAACCCGGATCCGCCTTCCAAGATGTACGCCGATGCCGATACGCTCATGTCGCGCGGCAAGTACGAGGAGGCCGCCAAGAAATTCGAGGACGTGGACCGCGAGCATCCCTACTCGCCGGAAGCGCGCCGCGCCATCGTGATGGCCGCCTACGCCTACTACAAGGCCGGCAAGCTGCCCGAGGCGATCGCCTCGGCGGAGCGCTATACGACGATGCACCCCGGCACCAAGGAGGCGCCGCTCGCGCACCACATCATCGCCTCGGCCTATTTCGAGGAGATGAAGGGTCCCAACCGCGATCAGGACGCGACGCGCAAGGCCCTCAAGGAGCTGAGGACGCTCAAGACGCGCTACCCGGACAGCACCTACGCCCAGCAGGCCGACAACCGCATCAGGCTCGCCGAGGATACGCTCGCCGCGCAGGAGATGGAGGTTGGCCGCTACTACGAGAAGCGCAGCAATCACGTGGCCGCCATCAATCGCTTCAAGACGGTGGTGTCGGACTACCAGACGACGGCACACGTGGAAGAGGCGCTTTACCGCCTGACTGCCGCCTATCTGGCGCTCGGCATCGCCTCGGAGGCGCAGAGTGCCGCTGCCGTGCTGGGCCACAACTTCCCCAATTCGCGGTGGTACAAGGATTCTTACGCGCTCCTGCAATCACAGGGCCTCATGCCGTCGCATGACAGCGGCTCGTGGGTCGCCAAGGTCTGGAAGGGCCCTGCTGTCGATCAGCCGATTGCGCCGCCGGCCCAGCCCGCGCCGCCGGCCGCCCAGCCTCAGCCTAAGGCGCCGCCGGCCATACCGCCCCCGCCGTCGACGCTCGGTGGTCCGCAGTCTTAAGGCAATCTCTTCAATGGTGGAACGAGGATCTTTGGGATCGCTCGTACCTAGTTTCGTTAGTTCATTCTCGTTAGATATTGGGAGAATCTCTTAGATCCGCCGTGTCCGGACCGGTGATCGAATGTCGCGTGTAGTCAAGACCAGAGCAGGTTCTCGACGGCGTACAGCCGCATCCAAATCGAAAGAGTCCTTTCGAAGAACTCGACAGGGGACATCCGACGAGATTCTCGAGAGACCGCCTTCACTAAACGGCGGGCAGTCACGATCGATTCAGAAGAAGGCCGCGGCTAGAGAGCGTACGAAACCTAAGTCCAACGTAACGAAGCCGCCAGGCCGCAATTCGAAGAAATCTGCTCGAAAAAAAGCCACCACCAGCAAGAGGGCCGAAGCCAACGCGACACCAGGAAAGTCAGCCCCTTCTGGACGAATTCCACACAAGGCAAGAGCCGCTTCAAGACGGTTTGCGAATGCGACGGCAGAGCCTATCACCGCTAAGATCGCGGAAACGACTAAAACGAAGAAGGGCCCGCGCCGCCAGTCAAAGCTTGAGGCACAGCAAGACCTGTTTGTTTCCGCAAAATCGAAGAAAGCCATGACAAGTTTGACACCCGCTCGGCCTCCCCGAGAACATCCGATTGCAGAGAAACGGCCAGCAAAAACCAAAACGTCGTCAAAAAAGTCCAAATCCAAAAAGGCGATTCGAGCAACCCTACCTGAGGAACTAGCGGAGAGGGAGGCTCGGATTGAACTAGAGGCTTTGGCAGCCGAGATCGGACGACATGATCGACTTTACTATTCAAAGAATGCACCCAAGATTTCAGATGCAGCGTACGACGCCTTGCGACGGCGGAACGAGGCGATCGAGGCGCGCTTTCCCAAGCTCATCCGCGCCGACAGCCCCTCGCGGCGTGTCGGTGCGCCCCCAGTGTCAGGCTTTGGCAAGGTGCGCCACCGCGTGCCGATGCTCTCGCTTGAAAATGCATTTGATGCCGAGGACATCACAAAGTTTGTAGTTCGGATAGAGCGCTTTTTGCGCCGGAATGTAGACGAGCCGCTTGCCTTTACCGCCGAGCCTAAGATCGACGGGCTGTCCGTTTCAATACGCTACGTCGAGGGGCGCCTCGTCGAAGCGGCGACCCGCGGCGATGGTGTAGAGGGTGAAAACGTTACACAGAACGTCCTGACAATTGAGAACATTCCGCACTCTCTGGCAGGTCCAAGCGTTCCCGAAGTAATCGATGTGCGCGGTGAAATCTATATACCGCATGAAGAATTCGCGCGGCTTAATTTTGAACAGGAAGCCGCGGGCGAGAAAGCTTTCGCCAATCCTCGAAATGCTGCAGCCGGATCGCTGCGGCAACTCGACCCCGCCATTTCGGCCTCACGTCCACTAAGATTCTTCGCATACGGGTGGGGTGAAGTTTCGAGGTTGCCGGCCGAGACCCAATGGGACGTCTATGATGTATTTGGCGAGTGGGGCCTGCCAGTGAATCCAAGAGTAGCCGTATGCTGGGGTGCACAGGAACTGCTCAGGTACTACGATCGAATGTTGGAAGAGCGCGCCCTGCTGAGTTTTGATATTGACGGTGTCGTCTACAAAGTAAACCGGCTCGATCTGCAGAAGCGTCTCGGTTTCGTGTCTCGCGCGCCGCGATGGGCCATCGCCCACAAGTTCCCGGCCCAGCAGGCGATGACCGTCCTGAACGACATCGAGATCCAGGTCGGCCGCACCGGCGCCTTGACCCCCGTCGCCAAGCTGGAGGCGGTGACCGTCGGCGGCGTCGTGGTCTCCAACGCAACGCTGCACAACGAGGACGAGATTGCGCGCAAGAAAGTGCGCATCGGCGACACGGTGATCGTGCAGCGGGCGGGAGACGTCATCCCGCAGATCGTCGGCGTGGTGATGGAAAGGCGGCCAAAGGGCTCCAGGCCGTACAAGTTCCCCGATCGCTGTCCGATCTGCAACAGCCGCGCAGTGCGCGAGACCAACGAGCGCACGGGCAACGTCGAGGTCGTGCGCCGCTGCACGGGCGGGCTCATTTGTCCTGCGCAGCGGGTGGAACGGCTCAAGCACTTTGTCTCGCGCAATGCCTTCGACATCGAGGGGCTGGGTGAGAAGAACATTCAGAGCTTCTACGATGACAATCTTATCCAGTCGCCCGAGGACATATTCACACTTGAGGTTCGTAACGCTGAAATAGGGCTGGAGAACCGTGAGGGATGGGGGCGCCAGTCGGCCAGAAAGTTATTTGCTGCGATCGCCGCGCGGCGGCGCATCACCCTCGACCGCTTCATCTTCGCGCTCGGCATCCGCCACGTGGGCGAGACCACCGCCCGTCTGCTCGCGCGCTTCTACGGCACCATCGATGTTTTTCTTGCGGCGATGCGCGAGGCCGCCAAGGGCAAGGAGACCGAGGCCTTCAAGGAGCTCGACGCCATCGAGGGCATCGGCGAGGTCGTGGCCGAGGCGATCGCCGATTTCTTCGCCGAGCCGCACAACACGCAGGTCGTCGATGATCTGTTGAAGGAGGTTTCGCCGCAGCCGCTCGCCGCGCGCGATACGTCGTCGCCTGTCGCCGGAAAGATCGTGGTCTTCACCGGAACACTGGAGAATTTGACGCGAAGTGAGGCAAAGTCGCAGGCGGAGGGACTAGGCGCCAAGGTTGCCGGTACCGTTTCGAAAAAAACTGACTATGTGATAGCGGGAGCCGACTCGGGCTCCAAGCTGACAAAGGCGCGCGAGCTGGGCGTCACCGTGCTCGACGAGCGGGAATGGTTGCAGTTGACCGGTGCGAAGGCCAAAGGCTAGGAGCACGGACGCGCAATCGTCCGCCCCGTGGGCTCGACAGAAAATGCGAAACGGGAGAGGGAACTTGCCAAAGCCACAACGACTGCCATCGGGGGTTCGACTTGGTCCGCCGTGGCCCGTTCGCCTGGTGAATGCTCTGGGCCCGCTCGTCAGATCGCTGGGGTTGTGGCCCCGGCTCCATCCCGAGCGCTTGATGCGGTCGGTGGAGCGCAAATGGAAGCGCAACGACTGGCCGGCGCCGCTCCTGCGTGCCCTGCCGCCGCGCGCCGCCGCCTTCAACGACGATGCCAAGCCGTCGCTTTTCGGAGCGCTCATCTTCCGCGACCAGTTCAAGAAGAGCGCCCAGAACGCGCTTGGCTTTGAGGACCTCATCGCGCGCCATCCGGAGATCCTCGGTGAACGGATCGAGCGCCCGCTGTTCGTGTTGGGGCTGGCGCGCACCGGGACTACGCTGCTTCAGCGCCTGCTGTCGCTGCATTCGGGCGCCCGCTGCCTGCCGTTCTGGGAGGCCTACTCCCCGGTCCCCTACAAGCTTGGGGCCCACAAGGGTGGCCGGGACGGCCGCTATGCGGAGGGCAAGCGCAAGCTCAGGCTGCTCAAGTGGGTCGGTCCGGAGTTCAACAAGATCCACCCCATAGAGGTCGACGACCCGGAGGAGTGCTACCACCTCTTCAGGTCGCACTTCCTCATTCCGCCAGGCTTCGACTTCGCCTACGTGCCCAGCTACTGGGACTGGTTCGACGCGCAGGCGCACGCCGACACCTACCGCATGCACAAGCGCCAGCTGCAGGCACTGCAGTGGCTCGATCGCCGGCAGCACTGGGTGCTCAAGTGCCCCAACCACCTGTCGGGCCTGCGCTACCTGCTCGACGTCTATCCCGATGCGCGCATCGTCTACACCCACCGCGATCCCGAGCGGATCGTCGCCTCGCTGTGCAGCCTGGCTGCCGTGACGTGGAGCATGACCTCCGACGACGTCGATTTGAGCCAGGTGGCCGAGTTCGCGCTCGACACGGCCGAGCGCTGCCAGGCTGCGGCGAGCTCAGCGCTGCAGACGGTTCCGCGCGACCAGATCATGCACATCGAGTACGACGATTTCGTCGTCGATCCGGTCGCAGCCGCGCTTGGTGTCTACGAGCGCTTCGGCTACCGGGAAGATGCCGGCCTGAAGGCGCGAATGGAGGATTGGCTTGCCAGCCATCCCAGCGACAAGCACGGCAAGCACCGCTACCAGCTCAGCGACTTCGGCCTAACGCCTGAGGACGTGCGCGCCAGGCTCAAGGACGCGGACTTGCTCGCGGCGGCCGCGGGACGCTGATCCCGCCCTTCTTCCTCAAAGCGGTGCCGTCGCCTCTGCGAGCCAGCGCCGCGTATCGGCATCGACCTCCGGGCCGATCGTCTTGAGGACATGTGCGTGATAGGCGTCGAGCCAAGCCCTTTCCTCGGCACCGAGCATATCCTTGACGATGAGCCGCCGGTCGATGGGCGCCAGCGTCAGCGTCTCAAAGCCCATCATCTCGCGGTCGCCGCCCGCCACCTCGTGGGCCTCGGTCACCAGAACAAGATTCTCGATGCGGATGCCGTAGGCGCCCTCCTTGTAGTAGCCGGGCTCGTTGGAGCAGATCATGCCGGGCTCCAGGGCGGCCATGCCGGCTCGCGAGATCGACTGCGGCCCCTCGTGCACGGACAGGTAGCTGCCCACGCCATGACCGGTGCCGTGGTCGTAGTCGAGGCCGTGCTGCCACAGGGCGCGCCGCGCCAGCGGATCGAGATCGATGCCGCGCGTGCCTTTGGGGAAGCGCGCCGTGGCGATGGCGATGTGGCCCTTCAAGACGAGGGTGAAGCGCTCGCGCATCTCCTTGGTCGGTTTGCCGATGGCGACCGTGCGGGTGATGTCGGTTGTGCCGTCGAGGTATTGCGCGCCGCTGTCGATGAGGAACAGCTCGCCGGAGCGCAGCTTGCGGTTGGTCGCCTCGTTGACGCGATAGTGCACGATGGCGCCGTTGGGTCCGCTGCCGGAGATTGTGTCGAAGCTGATCTCGCGCAGCTGGTTGGTCGCGCGGCGGAAGGACTCAAGGCGGCGTACCGCCTCGATCTCGTCGACCGCGCCCGAGGGGGCTTCCGCGTCGAGCCAGGCGAGGAATCGCGTCACGGCGGCGCCGTCGCGCAAGTGCGCCGCGTGCGTGCCCTTGATCTCGGCGGCCGTCTTGACCGCCTTCAGGGCGAGGCAGGGATCGGGTCCGCGCGCGATGCGGCCCGGACCGCCAAGCGCGCGGGCGAACCAGAAGGAGGCGGTATGCGGGTCGAGACGTACACGCTTCTTGGCGCCGCGCAACGCCTTGAGGCGGTCGTCGAGCGCCTGCGGCGTGCTGATCTTGGCAAATGCCGAAAGATGTGCGCGTGCGCTCGCATCGATCTTGCCCGGCGCGATGAAGAGCTCGGGGCGGCCCGACTGGGGCACGATCGCGAATGCGAGCGCGACCGGCGTGTGGGCGATATCGGAGCCGCGGATGTTGAAGGCCCAGGCAATCGAATCGCTCAGCGTCAGCACCACGGCGTCGTGCCGGTCGGCTTTGAGCCGCTTCTGGATGTCGGCGATCTTGTCGGGCGCCGTGCGGCCGGCGAGCTTTGCCGGATGCACGCTCACCGGGTTTTGCGGCGGCGCCGGGCGGCTGCGCCCCCAGACGCGGTCCACCAGGTTGCGGCCGACGGGCCGCAGCTTGATGCCCTTGCCCTCGAGCGCGCCCTTGAGGCGCTCGAACTCGGCAACCGTATGCAGCCGCGGGTCGAAGCCGACGGTCTGCCCGCGCGCGAGGTGCTCGCATAGCCACTCGGAGATGCTCATGCGCGGCAGCTGCGAGATCTCGACGAGGGCGGTATCCACCTCGGCGCGCGCCTGCACCGTGTAGCGGCCGTCGACGAACAGCGCCGCGCCCTTCTTGGTGACGATCGCGAGGCCGGCAGATCCCGAAAATCCCGTCAGCCACTTGAGGCGTTCCGACGAGGGCGGCACGTACTCGCCCTGGTGCTCGTCGGCGCGTGGGACGAGATAGGCGTCGAGGCGCGCGCGCTCCATGAGCCGGCGCAGATCCTTGATGCGCTCGGGCGAGGCGCCGCGTTGGCTGGAAGCTTCGAAAGTCTGGAACATGGCAACCTTCTTTAGGCGCGTCGCACTCGGCCGGCAATTCACGACCCGGGGGGCATTCGTGGAAATTGGGTGGGAACCAGATAATACTGGCCCAAGGCTCAGGACCGCCTGTGCAACGTGAGCGTCGACCATCCCGCGATGCGGCGGCGCTCGGCAAGGAAAAATCCCCGGGCCACGTATGCCGCGGTCACCGGCGCTGCTTCTGCGTCCAGAAGTCCTGAAAGCACCAGGATGCCGCCGGGCCGTATCGCCCCGCGGAGCTCCTTGGCCAGGGAAACGAGCGGGGCGGCGAGGATGTTGGCGATCACCAGGTCGAAGGGGGCCGCGTGCCTGAGCCAGGGGTGCGCCAGGCCGAATGCGCACGCAAACGCAATGCGCTGTCCCACACCGTTGGCCTTGGCGTTTGCCGAGGCGACCGCGATCGCTTCCGCGTCGGAATCGGTGGCGATGATGTCGGCGCGGGGCAGGGCGCGCGCGGCGGCGATTGCCAGCACGCCCGAGCCGCAGCCCAGGTCGAGCACGCGGGCAAGACCGCGCCCATACGCGAGCCGGTCGATCGCCAGCAGGCAGCCCTGCGTGGTGGCGTGATGGGCGGTGCCGAAGGCCTCACCGGCATCGATCAGGATGGCGTTGGGGCCGCGGGGGATGTGACCGCGGTCGTGACTGCCGTGAACGACGAAGCGCCCGGCGGCAACGGGCGGCAGGGCGGCCTGCGAGATCGCCACCCAATTGAGGTCGGGCACGCTCGCGGCGTCGAGCGGCGGCGGTGCTTGCCCCGCGGCCGCTTCAAGGCGGTCCGCGAGGAGGCCCACGTCGGGCATGTGCGAATAGTAGGCCTCGATCAGCCAGGAATCGGCCGTCTCCTCGAACTGGGTAACGGCATCGGGTACGGGCTCGACCAGGTTCTCCAGCGCACCAACGAGCGTGCGCGCCAAGCCGGCCTGCGACGCGCGCATCGTGACCTTGCAGATCGGGGTCATGCCATCGGTGCGGAGGCAAGCGAGGAGGCGCGAAGCCGGCTCATGTCGTGCCTTCCGGCGGATTGCCCCCGAACTCCATTCCCTCCGCGCTCATCGGCTCGGGCAGCTCGTCGAGAAAGACATCCCACTTGCGGTCGATGTGCTGCGCGGCATCGGCCGGCGCCAGCGTCGTCAGCGTGCCATCGGCGGACTCGGTGACCACCCCGTCGTCGATGAGCCGCTGCAGGGCGTCGGGGATGTCGAAATCGACGCTGACCCCGAAATTCGCGTTGAGGTACTGCTCGATCGCCTCGTCGATAAAGGGCAGATCCTGACGCCGAGCCTTCTCCTTGGCCAGCACGCTGTAGAGCAGCATTTCCTCCTTGATGTCCTCCTCGGCGGCGCGGGCAGCGAGCTTGAGCATCACGCCGCGATTGTCGGCGAGCGCATGAAAATACAGGTTCTGCGCCATGACGACCATGTAGCGCTGCTTCTGGTTGATGAAGTTGGTGGCCTGGCGGAAGGCGACGCCGCCGAGACCGATGAGCGCGCCCAGCGCGGCAAACGGGTTTGTCGCCAGCACGGCGATCTTGCCGGCCGCGCCTACCGCGCCGAAGCCGAGCCCGCCACTCGCGGTTGCTCCCAGCCACAGCTTGTCGAGAAGCCGGAAGCGCACCTCGGTGTTGGGAAACACCATCTCAATATCGCTTCGCGGGATGTTCTTGAACAGCTTCATGTAGATGTTGTCTTCGCGAACATCCGGCGGCATGTTCGCGCGCTTGCGCTTGACGATCTTCTCCGCCTCGCGGCTGGAGAGCTTCTCTGCTTGCATGATTTCGCGCACGCGCACTTCGAGCGGCTTGAGCTTGAACAAAAGAAACAGCCGCTGGAAAATGGGGATGTCGAACTCTTCCCTGAGGAAGAACCGTTGCCACCTGCGCCGCTTGTCGCGCTTGTTGGAGGCGCCCCTGTAGTAGAGCAGGACCTCCTCGAAGGCATCGAGATCGACGTGCAGATCGAGGCCATAGGCCGAATCGCGCGTCAGGATCTGCTCCACATCGTTGTGATTGATGCGGACGTAGTTGGCCTGCTCGAGAATGCGTTCCATGCCGTCGATCACGCGCCGCTGCATCACGCTGCGCTCGTCGGGCGTAAACGTGCGCGTCATCAGCAGATCGCTGTCGGGACTGAACGGTTCGTAGGTTTCCTCCAGCTCGTGCAGCTGGGCGTTGTACTGCTGCCGGCGCCAGTGATCGAGGTAGCGGAATAAACGCCGGGCCTGCTGCGCCTGCCCGGCGGGCCAAACCTCGTTCGCCGTCAGGCGGTCGATCAGCGCGAATCGGGTGACGGGAATGAAGCGCTCGCGCCCGCGCTCGCTCTCGGGAACGACCTTGTCGAAAGCGGAGACTTGGCCCGCGCGGGCTTTACCCGTCGCCTGTGCGCCCGCGTTCGGCTGCTTGGGATAAAAGCCCGCCGAGGACTTTGGCGCAGCTCCCGGTGCGTCGACAGATGACATGGTTGGCCTCCCCTCAAACGCTCTACGTGGGCCAAAGTCCGTTCTGGCGGCCCTCGATGAGCCGGGCCATCACTATGCTCTTCTAGGGTGCAACCGAGGCTCTTGTCGAGCCTAGCGGTCACATCTTGAAGCATTTTGGCGGCAACGGCGGCGCAACGTGCAGGCTAAGGTTTGCGCCGCGCTCCAGTTGAAGCTGGGGATGAAATGCACGCGCGCGCCCGTTGCGAATTTCTTGCGTGCATAACGCCCTCACCCGCCACAGTGGTGCCCTTGTTAGACTCAACGAAGGTCAACGAGTGCGTACCACGAACGAGGGGGTCCAATGGTGCGTTGCGTTATTTTGATCTTACTGCTGTCGGCCATGGCGGGGCATGGGGCGGCAAGCCCCGCCCGAGCCGGCGCTCAGCTCGCAATGCCATTCGATTGCGGTCTCGATCACGGCCGCATAAAGCTCACGCCAACAGCGGAGACGCGCTATCCGATCATCGGAGCGCGCGAGGAGCAGCCGCTCACCACCTGCCATCCGGCGAGACCGGGCGACTGCCACACCATCATGGTGCACCGTTTCGACATTTCGTGCGGGGGCGCCGGCGTCGCCTGGATGCGCGTCGCGGCGGCCATCAGGCATGCCGGTGCCGCTCCGGCTTGGGTCGAGGACGGTCGTTTGAACGTCGTCCTACCCGCCGGCGATGCCGCCGCCGGCACGCACACGTCCTGCTTCGAGCGCCCCGCGTTTGCGCGCGCTGGTTCCGGATTGGAGCGCCGCGTTGCGCTTGCGCGCAACTGCTCATCGTCGGGCAAACGCGGCGATTTCGACCATGTCGTGCTGCCGGCCGGGTTTGCGCCCGTGGGCGAGATGGGCGCGCGGCTCATATTCGAGCCGGCTGGCGACGCGGCCTCGGTGCAGCGGGAAACCCAAGCGTCCTCGCCGCTCATCACCATCGCAACAACCGTCGAGGGTGAGACGCGGCTCGCCAAAGCGGTTGCCGAGGACATCGTGGAGCCGATTCCCGGCCTCGAGCCGTATGACGCGGAGTTCGAGCCGGCGCTTGCCACCCAGGACTGGGTCACGGTCGTGCGTACGGAATCCGGCTACGGCAAGAGGCGCGATGGTACCGTCGCCCCGGCGCCTTGGGGATGGCTGCTCGCCGCATTGGCGCTGGCGACGGTCGTCGGCCTGGTGCGCTTGCGATTTGCCGACGCCTGGTCGGGGCGGTTCTTCGTCATCGCGCAGCAAGCTATCGACTTTTGGAACTTGCTGTTCTCCCCCTCCGGCCGCGGCTGCATGAGCGCCGGCGCGGCCGTCATGGCGCTGCTGGAGCAGACGGAGAAGGTCGTCGCCAAGCTCAATGGGGCCGGCCCGCTGCGCGAGGTGCTGCGATCGGAGCTCAAGGCCGTGCGCCAGCGCGTTGCGAGCGTCGAGGCCGTCGTGGGAGCCGGCGAGGATGCGGAGGCCAAGTCGGGCACGCTGTTTCGCGCCATCGTGCGCGATCTTGAGCGCATCCGCCGCATCGCCGACAGCGCCGCCGCGAGCCTCTCGAGCGCCCGCCAGGTTACAAACCTGCCGCGCACGGCGAGCGAGGCCTACGACGTGCTCGGCGTCAACGCGGACGTGAGCGAGGGCGTGCTGAAAAAGATTGTCGACGCCTTGCGCATGAGCTGGCACCCCGATCATGCCCGCAACGAGGAGGATCGGCGCGTGCGCGAAGGGCGCATCCGCCAGATCAACGTCGCCTGGGAGCTGATCAACGCCAAGCGCGCGCCCGCCTGAGGCCGGAAATTGCGGCCTTGTCCCGGTGGCGCCGCCCACTTGCGCCAAGCAGTCGCACAGAAACGCTGTAATTCGTGAGAAAAAGTGACGAGAACCTGAACCGGTTCCGCAACCACATATAGTGTACGCTTTGACATGCTAAGCGTCGCTGCAGCACGCCTCTCATTGCTCATTCTTCTCGCTAGCTCGGCAGTCATGGCCTTCGCTCAAGATGACCGCGCCGCGGAGCGGCGGCAGATGGTGGACGAGATCGAGCAGCTCTCGAAGCTCGTCGCCGCCGAGACCGGACGCTCTACGCTCGATGCGCGCGTTCTTGCCGCCATGGCGAAGGTTCCTCGCCACGAGTTCGTGCCGCCGAGACAACGGCACGCCGCCTATCGTAACCGCCCGCTTACGATCGGCGCGGGCCAGACGATCTCGCAACCGTTCATCGTCGCGCTGATGACGGACCTGCTCGCCGTCAAACGCGGCGACAAGGTGCTGGAGATCGGCACCGGCAGCGGCTATCAGGCGGCCTTGCTGTCGCAGCTGGCTCAGGACGTCTATACGATCGAGATCGTCGAGAGCCTGGGCAAGGCCGCGGCACGGACCTTTGCCCGGCTCGGCTATGCAAACGTGCATGCGCGGATCGGCGACGGCTACAAGGGCTGGCCCGAGCATGCGCCTTATGATTCGATCATCGTCACGGCCGCGCCCGACCACGTCCCGCCGGCGCTCATCGAGCAGCTCAAGCCCGGCGGCCGCCTCGTCATTCCCGTCGGCAAGCTCGCGCAGGAGCTGATGGTCATCACCAAGAACGAGGACGGCACCACGACCCGGCGCGAGGTCGTGCCGGTGCAGTTCGTGCCGCTGACGCGCAACAAGAAAGAGTAGACGGCTAGACCGCGGCCGCGTGATCGTAGATGTCCTCCTCTTGAGCGTTGTGGATGCGCACCAGCGCTTCGATCGATTCGATCACCCGCTGGGCGTCGTGGATCAGGTACTTGTCCACGTCCTCGGCCCGCAATCCGTCGGCAAGGCGCCCCAGTAGCCTGGCGAGGTGCAAAATCTCCCGGTGCGCGCGGCTCATGGCCGAAAGACCGTGGCCGTCGGCGAGGTACTTGGTAAGGCGCGGGTAGAGCTTGGTCTCGTCGGCACGCTCGTGGGCTACGACCGCCTGCTCGACGACCTTGTGCGCCTGGGCGATGAGCTTAACGGCCTCTTGTGCGTCCGCATCGTCGAGCGCATCGGTGATGGCGCGCAACTCGTCGAGCTCCAGCTCCAGCACGCGATGCTCGCGCCGAAGCTCGCGCGCCATCTTGGCGGGCAGCACGTGCGAGGGGCGCCCGCGTCCGGGGCCGAGCGCGCGCAGCGCGTTGAGGATCACGGCGACGTCGATCAGCTCCTGCGTCAGCGCCCCGGCGACGGGGGCGAGCCAGCCGAATGCCGCAAAGCCCATGGCCACGCCCGACAGGGCCATGCCGGCGACGATGCTCTGCACCGCGATGCCGCGGGTCCGGCGGGCGATGGCGACTGCCTCGGATACGCGGTCGAGGCGATCGACGAGAATGACGACGTCGGCGGCCTCCGAGGAGGCGCTGGCGCCGCGCGCACCCAAGGCGATGCCGACGTCGGCCGCGGCAAGCGCCGGCGCGTCGTTGATGCCGTCGCCGACCATCAGTGTCGGATTGAGGTGCTGCTCCATGGCGACGGCATCGACCTTGTCGGAGGGCACCCGGTTCGAGAGCACGGCATCGAGATCGAGCGCCGCACCGATCGTCTCCGCGGCGTCGGCGCGGTCGCCGGTCACCATGACGATGCGCGACACGCGCGCCGCGCGCAGCGACCGCACGGCACGCGGGGTCTCCTTGCGCAGCTCGTCGGCGAGCAGCAGCGCGCCGATGCTGCGTCCCTCGACGGCGACGAAAACCGTGAGCGCGGAGCGCCAGGAGGCACGGCGCAGCGCGCGCAGGGCCCATTCCTCGGGCTTGTGTGGCCCGTAGACGAGCTGCTGGGAGCCGACCCGGACCAGCCGCCCGCCGACGCGGCCCTCCAGTCCCGATCCCATGACCTCGTGCACCCGTTCGGGCATCTGCAACTCGAGGCTGCGGCTGAGCGCCGAGGCAACGATGGCGCCCGCCACGATATGCTGCGAGGCTTGCTCGAGCGAGGCGGCGAGCCTCAGGACGTCGTCGGCACTTTCGCCGGGCGCCGTTTCGATGGCGACGAGCCGCGCGCCGCCGACGGTCAGCGTTCCCGTCTTGTCGAACAGCACCGTATGGGTGCGCGCCAGGGCCTCGAGCGGGCCGCCGCCCTTGATGAGAATGCCGCGACGTGCCGCCTGCGAGACTCCGGCAATGAAGGCGACGGGCGCTGCAAGAATGAGCGGGCAGGGCGTTGCGACGACCAGCACCGCCAGTCCGCGAATGGGATCGCCGGACAGGAGCCACGCCGCTCCGGCGACGACCAAGGTGATGGGCAGCAGCAGAAGCGCGTAGCGGTCGGCCAGGCGGATGAACGGCGCCTTGGCGGTCTGGGCGGCTGTGACCATGCGCACGATGCCGGCGTACGTGCTCTCGCCGGCCGTGGCGGTGGCCCTGATCTCGAATGTCTCGCCGGCGTTCAGCGCGCCGCTGCGCGCGCCCTCACCTTGCGGGCGCGTCACCGGGATGGGCTCGCCCGTCAGCGCCGATTCGTCGATGACGGCGCTCGCGCCCCAAACCAGGCCGTCGACGGGAATGACTTCGCCGGCGCGCACGATGATGGCGTCGCCGATCTTGACCTTGTCGACGGGGACATCCTCGATCGTCTCCCCGGTGCGGCGGTGCGCGGTGCGCGGCGCCCGATCGATGAGCGACTTCAAGCTTCGCTCCGCGCGCGCAACGGCAAAATCCTCCAGGACCGTGCCGCCGGCGTACATGATGGCGACGACGATCGCCGCAAGCGCCTGCCCGAGCAGGAGTGCGGCCGTCATGGATAGAAAGGCGATGGCGTCGACGCCCATGCGGCCTGCGGCGAGGTCGCGCACGATGGAAATCGCCAGTGCAACCACCACGGGCCCGGTGGCGGCGCCCCAGATCAATTCGGCGGCAAGCGGATAGCCGGCAAACATCGCCGCGCCGCCTGCGACGAGGCCGAGCAGGGCGACGACGATGAGAATGCGCCGGGCAAGGCGTTCGTTGAGCATCGCCATTTCGTTAGAGCCTTGCGCGTCGATCGGCAATCACAAGGCGCATTAAGCTCACGCGCGGCCAACGAAGCTGTCGACCACGCGCTTCCTGCCCACGTTGTCGAACTCGATCGTCAGCTTGTTGCCGTCGACCCCGGTGACGGTGCCGGCCCCGAACTTCTGGTGCGTGACCCGCTCGCCGGGCTGGAACGCGGCCTTGCTGGTCGAGGCGGCGACCAGCTCGCCCTCAATCGTCGTCGGCCCGCGCTGGCGCCGCGCCTCGTCGCGGCCCCACGCCGTTCGCGTGCTCGCCTTGGTGCGTTCCTGGGCGCGCTGCCAGCCGGGCGTGTCGTAGCTGGCTTCGAACGGCGTTGCCGCCTCGTCGAAGCGGCTGCGCGTAAAGCCGTTGCCGAAGGTGCCGCCGAAGTTCTGGTAGGCGCCGCCGAACGGCATCTTGGCTTCCAGGACCTCCACGTGCGCCTCGGGAAGCTCGTCGATGAAGCGCGAGGGCAGCGCCGACTGATAGAGGCCGCGGGTGCGCCGGTTCTGCGCAAACGAAACCTTGGCAAGCCGTTTTGCCCGCGTCAGCCCCACGTAGGCGAGCCGACGCTCCTCCTCCAGCCCCGCCTTGCCGCTCTCGTCGAGGCTGCGCTGGTGCGGGAAAAGTCCCTCCTCCCACCCGGGAAGGAACACGACGCCGAACTCCAGGCCCTTGGCCGCGTGCAGCGTCATAAGCGAAACGCGGTCGCCGCCGCCGGCCTGGTCGACGTCCATGACCAGGCTCACGTGCTCGAGGAAGCCTTCAAGGCTCTCGAACTCGTGCATGAAGCGCACAAGCTCCTTCAGGTTCTCCAGCCGCGAGGCCGCCTGCGGGCTCTTGTCGGCCTGCCACATCGCCGTGTAGCCCGACTCGTCCAGGATCAGCTCGGCAAGCTCGGTATGCTTCATGTGCGAGATCAGCGAGCGCCAGCGCTCGAACGAGGCAATCAGGTCGGCGAGCGACTTGCGCGCCTTGCCGGTCAGCTCCTCCGTTTCCGTGATGATCTGCGCCGCCTGGTACATCGGCATGGAGCGGGCGCGGGCCAGCTCGTGCACGCGCTTGACCGAGGTGTCGCCCAGGCCGCGCTTGGGGACATTGACGATGCGCTCGAATTTCAGATCGTTGGCCGGGTTGGCCGTGACCTCCAAGTAGGCGATGGCGTCCTTGATCTCCTGCCGCTCGTAGAAGCGCGGGCCGCCGATCACGCGGTAGGGCAGGCCCATGGTGATGAAGCGGTCCTCGAAGGCGCGCATCTGGAAGGAGGCGCGCACCAGAATGGCCATCTCGTTGAGCCGCTGGCCGTCCTTCTGCATCTCCTCGATGTCCTCGCCCACGCCGCGCGCTTCCTCCTCGTCGTCCCACACGGCCGTCACCGTCACCTTGGCGCCCTCGTGGTCGTCGGTGAACAGCGTCTTGCCGAGCCGGCCCTTGTTGGCGGCGATGAGGCCGGCGGCGGCGGCGAGGATGTGGCCCGTGGAGCGGTAGTTGCGCTCAAGGCGGATGACCTTGGCGCCGGGGAAGTCCGTCTCGAAGCGCAGGATGTTGTCGACCTCTGCGCCGCGCCAGCCGTAGATCGACTGGTCGTCGTCGCCCACGCAGCAGATGTTGGGCGATCCTTGCGCCAGCAACCTGAGCCACAGGTACTGCGCGACGTTGGTGTCCTGGTACTCGTCGACGAGGATGTAGCGGAAGCGGCGCTGGTAGTCGGCGAGTACGTCCGGGTGCTCCAGAAAGAGGCGCAGGCCCTCCAACAGCAGGTCGCCGAAGTCGCAGGCGTTGAGCTCCTTCAAGCGGCGCTGGTAGGCGGCGTAGAGCTGGCCGCCCTTGCCGTTGGCGAAGGCATGCGCCTCGCCTGCCGGCACCTTGTCGGGCGTGAGGCCGCGGTTCTTCCAGCTGTCGATCAAGGTAGCGAGCTGCCGGGCCGGCCAGCGGTCCTTGTCGAGCCCCTCGGCCTCGATCACCTGCTTCATCAGGCGGATCTGGTCGTCGGTGTCGAGGATCGTGAAGCCCGAGCTCAGCCCGACCAGCTCGGCGTGCCGGCGCAGGATCTTGACGCCGATGGAATGGAACGTGCCGAGCCACGGCATGCCCTCCACGATGCCGCCGACGAGATCGCCGATGCGCTCCTTCATCTCGCGCGCGGCCTTGTTGGTGAAGGTCACGGCCAGCACCTGGCTCGGGTAGGCCTTGCGGGTGGCCAGGATGTGGGCGATGCGCGTGGTCAGCACGCGCGTCTTGCCGGTGCCGGCGCCGGCGAGCACCAGGACCGGCCCTTCGAGCGCCTCCACGGCGTGGCGCTGCTCGGGATTGAGGCCCGCCACGTATGGCGGCTCGCCTGCGCTCTGCAGCGCGCGCGCCGAAAGGGAGGGCGCCGGCTCCTGGCGGGACGCGTCGGGCAGATCGAACGGCGGATCGTCTGCGGCGTCCGGCGCGGCGGTGTTCGCCAAATGTTTTCGACTCTGCGCCATAGTTTGCCTCTATATCACGAGCCTGCGCGCGGCAACGACCGGGCGGGTCCCGCCCACACGAGATATGGCCGTTGGCGGCGCGCTGCGGCCCGGGCGTGCCAATAGGATGGAGGATTTGCGGCCATTTCGCGGGGCCTTGGTGGCCCTCCGGTGCGCCCGACCGAGGTCCAGACACGCGCGCGCGAATAAGCTAGACTATTGGACATCGTTTTGGGCGGCAGACGTTCCGGGGCCCCTGCCTGAACGTCATCAGATGGACAATCGCCAGGGGCATTCCCAGGGCAGGCGCCCCCGCGGCACCTGCTTGGCGGTTTCTGCAGAGAGAGGGCCGAGTTCACCCCCGGTCCCCGAAGAGGTAAATGAGCAACGGGCTTCTCTACATCGCCGGCCTGATCGCGCTCGCGCTCGCGGCGTTGTTTGCGGTTCCCTATTTCATCGACTGGAACGGATATCGCGGCGTCTTCGAGGAGGAGGCGACCCGGATCCTGGGGCGCGAGGTTCGTGTCGGCGGCAATGTCAACGTGCGCCTTCTGCCGGCGCCGTTCGTGCGCTTCGACAAGCTGCGAATTGCCGGTAAGACCGGTCAGCCGTTCTTCAGCGCCGATAGCTTCACCATGCGGCTTTCGGTGCCGCCGCTACTCAAGGGCATCCTCGAAGCCAACGAGATCGCGCTGACGCGGCCGGTCCTGCGCCTCGCCCTCGACGCGGGGGGTAGCGGCAACTGGAGCACGCTGCGCATCACGCCCGGCACGCTTCCCTTCGTGCCGGCCGACGTCACCCTGCAATCGGTCAAGATCGACGACGGCGTGGTGATGCTCCAGGGGCCCAAGGGCACGGGCGTTGGCGAGATCTCGGGCCTGGATGGGGAGCTGAAGGCCGATACCATCACCGGACCCTTCGCCTTCAGGGGCACGGCCAATTGGGACGGCGTACCGCGCGAGTTGCGCTTCGCCACCGATGCCGCCGACGCGAGCGGAACCATTCGTTTCAAGGCCACGGTGCGTGGCACCAAGCTGAGCAATGCCTACACGATCGACGGGCGCCTGATCGATCTGCAAGGCCGCCCGCGCATCGAAGGCGATGTCACCGCCAAGATCGAGCTCGACGCCGCGCCTGTATCCGACGCTCAGCAGCCCAACGGTGTCGGCGACGCGGCCGAAAGACCGCTGCTCGACTTCAAGGCGGCCCTGACAGGCGATGCGACGGGGCTGCGCCTCGATGAGATGACGCTGTCGTTCGAGCGCGTTGGCCAGCCGCAGCTCATCACCGGCACCGCGCTGGCGTCCTGGTCGAACGACTTGCGCATCGAGCTCGGTCTCGCCTCGCGCTGGCTCGACCTCGATCGGATCGCCGGCTCCAATATTGGCGCGGCCAGCCCGGTGGAAACGGCCCGCAGCTTCGTTTCGGCCGCCATGCAGGCGCTGCCGAAGGAGGCGGAGACGATATTGCGGTTCGACCTCGATCAGGCTAACCTCGGCGGCGAGGCCGTGAGCGCAATCCGCCTCGAGGTTGCCCGCAACAACGGCGCGCTGCTGCTCAAAGATCTGCGCGCGCACATGCCCGGCGGCGCCAAGCTCGTCCTCGACGGCACGGTCGCGGACCTCTCGGATGCCCGCAACTTCCAAGGCGAGCTTGCCTTGCGCGGAACCAGCCTTGCCCGTTTCCTCACCTGGGCCGCCAGGGATCCCGCCGTTACCGACGCGGTGCGCAGCGACGGTCCGTTCTCCCTGCAGGGTCGCTTCGGCCTGAGCGATCAGTCGTTCGACCTCACCGATGCCGGAGCCGAGATCGGCGGCGCACCTTTCACTGGCGAGGTGCACTACAGCTCCGGCGAGCGCACGCGCCTTGCCGTCGCGCTGGAGGGTCAGGAGATCGACGGCGCCCAGCTCTGGCCGGTGGGCATCGGCTATCTCAAGGGTTTGCTCGCCGGTTCGCCGGCACCCGCAGCGGACGGCAAGGCAAGGGAGCCCAAACCGCAGCGGCGTTGGCTCGACACCGCGACCTCGGATCTGTCGCTTCGCTTGCGGGCGAGCCGGCTCCGGACGGGAAGTCAGCCGCTGCGTGACGTGGACATGGACATTGCCGTCGAGCAGGGCCGGCTGTCGTTGCGCGCATGCAAGTTCGCGACAAGCGATGGTCTCGCGCTCGAGCTGGAAGGCGACGTCGTGGACGTTTCCGGCGAGCCGCGCGGCGAGCTGCGCGGGGTGGTCGCGACACCGACCAAGGATTCCTTCGCCACGCTCGTGAGCCTGCTCGACCTGCCTCGGGACGCTGCCGAGCAGGCGCAGCGCTACGCCGCGCTGGTGCCCATGCGGCTTGCCGGTGCCATACGCTTCGCCGAACGCGGCAAGCACGCGTCGGATATTCTCATCGACGGCAGCCTGCAAGGCGGCCGCGTCGTGGCCACGGCCCGTCTCGACGGCGGCATGGAAAATTGGCGCTCGGGCGGAGCCGATCTGGAGCTGATCATCGACAGCCCCGACGTCGTGCGCACGCTCGACAGCCTTGCGGCAAGGCCGTCGCGTTCCGCCGCGGCGCCACAGGAGAGGCCCGGCGAGATCTTCTTCCGCGCCAAGGGCACGCCGACCAACGGCCTGCTGGCGACCGCCTCGGTCAAGGCGTCCGGTCTGTTCCTGGCCTACGACGGCCACATCGCGCTGCCGGCGGAGGGCGACAACAAGATCGACGGCGAGGTGCGCGTTTCCTCCAGCGAGCTCGGCGACGTCATGGCCATTGCCGGGCTCGGCTCGGGCGGCGCCTTGCGCGCCATTCCCATCATCGGCAGGCTCACGGTTGCCTCCGCCGACCATGCCGTCGAGCTCAAGCCGCGGCAACTCAAGGTCGGCGACAGCAAGGTGGAAGGGAGCCTCGCCCTCGCCTATCCGACCGAGGGGCCGGCCATCGTCACCGCGCAGCTGCAGGTCGACCAAGCCTCGATCCCCGCTCTGCTGGGCGTTGTGCTCGATCGCCGGGTCGTGGCCGAGGTGCAGGGTGAGCCCGCTACGGAAGGCAAGTCCATTTGGCCCGAGCATGCGTTCGATTTTGCGGCGCTCGACGGCCTGGAGGGCAAGCTCGGTGTCGACTTCAACAGTTTGACGCTCGCGCCGGGCATGGCCATGCGCAACGCGCGGATGGAGGTCACGTTGGCGCCGGGCAAGCTGGCGGTGACCAAGCTCGAAGCAAGCGCGCTCGGCGGCAACGTGTTTGCAGCGCTGGCGCTGGAGCGGGCGCCGGGCGGCGCCAATCTCGCGGGCGATATCCGCTTGGCCAGCGCGCGTCTCGGCGGCACGCCCAAAGCGGGCGCTGCACCGCAAGAGGACGCGATGGCCACCATGTCGCTCGAGTTCTCCGGGCGCGGCACCACGCCGGGCGGGCTCATCGCGGTCGCCACGGGTAAGGGTGAGATCACGCTGGGCGACGCGACCATGCGCGTGCCGACGCCGCTGGCGGTGGTGGCCACCTCCGAGGCGGTGCTCAGCGGCGAGGCCGGCGGCAGCGGCGAGCAGCTGCTCGCGGCGCTGCGCGCGCAGATCGCGTCGAGCCCGGTCAAGGTCGGCCCGCGCAAGATCGCCATCGAGATCGCCGACGGCGCAGCGAAGCTCTCCAAGTTCACGTTGCCCTCGCCGGCCGGTCAGACCGAGGTTGAAACCACAGTCGATCTTGCCA
>Ga0307426_1000026_pt1 | contig 73389 bp, 61 predicted proteins | sample SalMarWE160340MG_FD_202165 | JGI IMG/M metagenome (GOLD analysis project Ga0307426, IMG submission 202165) | Salt marsh sediment microbial communities from the Plum Island Ecosystem LTER, Massachusetts, United States - WE1603-40 | ecosystem: Environmental > Aquatic > Marine > Intertidal zone >... | reverse complement strand
CTTCCATAAGGCCCAAGCCGCGTGCATCCTTACAAGCGGCTCTTCATCCTCCAGACACTCCCTCACCCTGGGAATGAGCTCTTTATCACCTGAATTTCCAATTGCGATCATGACATTTCTCAAGAACCCTCTCCTCTTTGACCTTTTGACGGGACTGCCTTTAAACGTATCTCGAAAATCCTGAGTGCTCATTCGTGAAAGAGGGCCCAGATCGGGATTATAGAGACCGTCTCTCGGCAGAAATGATTCGTGTTCCGTGACGAGCGCCTGTTTATTCCACGGACACACGTCCTGACATATGTCGCACCCAAAGATGTTGTTGTCCATCTTCTCTCTAAGCTCCATAGGGATACCGCCTTTTAACTCTATGGTCAGATAGGATATGCATCGTCTCGAATCGAGCACGTAAGGCTCGCGTATGGCATCCGTGGGACATGCGTCAATGCATCTCGTGCAGGTGCCGCATCTGTCGGGAGGAGGAGCGTCGTAATCAAGCTCAAGGGTGGTTATTATCTCCCCCAGAAAAAGCCACGAACCTTTTTGCTGATTTATGATGCACGTGTTTTTGCCGATCCAGCCAACGCCTGCTCGCCTGGCGTAATTTCTCTCCAGAACCAGTCCGGTATCTACATAACAAACGCCGGCGTCGTCTATCCGTGAGATTTCTCGTATATACCTCTTCAGCTCCTCGAGCTTTTTCTTGATCGCATCGTGATAGTCGTCTCCCCACGCGTAACGGGCAATCCAGCCCTTTCGGCTGCCCCTCGCCTGAGTCGAATAAGGGTATGGGGTGTTGTAATTGAGTCCGCAAGATACGACCGATCTGGCATCCGGGAGTATTTCCCGTACGTCCGCCCTCCTTTCCGGGCTCTTTTCCATATAGCCCATCTCCCCCGCGTACCCCTTCGACAGCCACTCCTTATAGAGCTGATTTTCCGGTAGATTGCCGGCAGGGGATATACCCACAAGGTCGAATCCCAATGAGAGAGCCTCGGACTTTATGGAATCAGTCAGCTCTTTAATGTCCATCGGGTTAATTGTATCACACAGTCAAGTCAACAGTATTTATATTTCGAGGTTCGTTATCTGTTTGCTGGTTCTTTTATTAGTAATCACGTCCCGGATTGACAAAGCGTGTTTATACGAAAAGAAGCTGGGTCAGATGCTGTCTGATAAACACTCAGTCGCTTGTCATTAAGAACAGGGGCTGCATTTCGAAGCTTTTATAGTAAGGGCGCAGCCGCTCTGTATTGTAGTACTTGTTCACGTTGACGGTTTTCTTGGAGCTGGTGACCACATCTATAGGCACGTTGTCGTAGCGCCCGTTTTTGAGCACCACCAGCCGTCCGTGAATTCCGTTGAGGATAAGATCGAGCGCCAGATTTCCGTAGGCCATCGGCACAATAGAATCAATGGCGTCCGGGTCCCCGCAGCGCACCAAATAGCCAAGCTTTTGATTAATGATTTCTATCGTCTTACCTTTATTGTACTCGGAAGAAAGAGCTTTTAGCTTCATAGACACCAGATCTCCAATGCCCCCGAGTTTAGCGTGCCCGTAAGCATCTTTTGCCGCGTCCTGAAAAATCATTTGAGTACCTTCAAACATGGCCCCTTCAGAGATGAGGACGACAGAGTAATTGCTCGGGTTTGCATGACGGTCTTCTACCAGAAGTTCTGTGAGCCTTTCAATGTCGAACTGGTATTCGGGAATGACGCAGCGGTTTGCCGCACCGGCCATCGTCGGCAGCATGGCCGTAAAACCAGCATAGCGCCCGAAAACCTCAAGCACCAGAAACCTCTCATGCGAGCCTGCGGATGTCCGCAAGCTGTTTGTCATCATTATAGTCCTCGTCACACATGTGCTGAACCCTATACAGTAATCTGTACCGGGAACGTCGTTATCCATAGTTTTGGGGATTGCAACAACGTTTACCCCCTCTTGATACAAACGGACACCGTAGCTTAGAGTATCATCACCCCCAATCGGAATGAGGTAATCGACACCAAGATATTCCAGATTTTTAAGCACCTCGGGCGTGAGATCATTAATCTCGTCGGTGTAGATTTTCCGAAGGTGTTCAGGAACATCCGCCTTTTTAATATGGCTGGGGCGTGTACGGGAGCTGTGCAGGAAAGTCCCGCCTGTCCTACCCGCCTTGTTTACCACATCTTCCGTTAGGACTTGGTAATTGTCACTATTGTCTGCCTTTTTATCTCGTATCAACTCTACTGCACCGGCCCATCCACGACGGATGCCTATCACATCATAACCTTCCCTGATTGCTCTGTTTGTAACAGCTCTTATTGCCGGATTTAGTCCCGGCACGTCTCCCCCGCCCGTCAAAATCGCTATAACACGGTTTCCCTTCTTTTTTCTTGCCATAGTTGAACCTCTGCTTTGATTATCGTTCTTAGAACCCGGTTTCCCACAATGCAATCAATTTCATTACGTGATCTGATCGTTTAGAGAAGCGCTAATACAAACCCAGCCATTTCAATAAAAAATACAAGAAAGAAAAAGCAGAAGCAAATGTAAAAGACCTGAAAATTTGTTACTAAATAGACCCGGCTTTACCGGATTAAAGTACCAGGAGCGGGCGAAGAGGTACAGCGTTTGAAGATACTTGAGAACATAAGGCTGCAATACTTTTTGTTAATGTAGAAGTCCCTCCAAATAAAGCGAATCCCGATTTGCAGATTATGCGCATGAAAGATCTGCAGATTCGGATATTGTGTCGACTGTCAGACTCGACAAAAGGAGTAAACGCATATCAGTTGCAGATAAGTCGTTACAAGCTAACTTACCAATACACATCCGGTGCAAATCGTAACATCACTCGGACCAGCCGCCGGGATATTTCTTTGCTTTCAATATGAGCTCGGCTATCTCGTAGACGGCTTCGCTGCCGACGCGGTAAGTGGGAAAGTAGGATTCCCCTTTTACAGACAGGGGTGCGGCAGGCATTACCGCCGAGAATGTCACGCTGCCGATAATCGGGAGGTCGGACTCGTCTAAACAAATACATGCTACTTCGTCGTCTGAGACCGAATACTCTGTTTTCATCTTTGAGAGGAATTTCGACTTCTCGGATACTCCCTCATAAAGCACAATCCCCATTTTCTCCGCGACGGAAGACAGGGTTTGAGACTTTTTCTCCGAGAATGCGATAAATTCCACATCGTACTCTCTGAGTTCTTTTATGTGGTGGCCGTTTAAGGAATTGGCGTCCAACCCGTTAACGCCGTGGACGAAACCGTCGGCGTTGACCAGAATCAGCCTTACTCGGGCGAGCTTATTGACGAGGTCAGACCTCAACTTCTGATACATAATGCCTCTTTTAACTTAAAAATTACACGACTAGCAGTTTAAGCCATCAGCCGTTTATTGCAAGTGGAGTGAGGGAATTACGGTATGTATACTCTTAACTTGCTATGATTCCCCTCCGAGATACGACAAAATCGCCGGGCTTCCCATTCGTAAACGTTACCCTTATCGTGATATGCGTTCTGGTATTTCTGTTCGAGGCGTCGCTCGGTAAAAACATGATTATATTCATCTATGAATTCGGCCTCGTTCCGGCAAACGTTGTCTCCACAACATCGGGTGCGGGCTTCTACGACAGGATTTATCCGTTCTTTTCGTCGATCTTCCTCCACGGAGGCTGGCTCCACCTGATTGGAAACATGCTTTTCCTGTATATATTCGGGGACAACGTTGAGGGGAGGATGGGACATTTCAGGTACCTGCTCTTTTTTATCGTGTGCGGCTTTGCGGCGGCGGTCTTCCAATTCGTCACGAACATACACTCCGATATACCCATGGTGGGAGCAAGCGGCGCTATCTCGGGGATACTGGGCGCATATATCACATTGTTCCCCCGGTCCAGGATACTTACTCTGGTGCCGATTTTCTTCTTTATTCAATTAATTCACATTCCGGCTGCTGTATTTATTTTTATTTGGTTTATAATACAATTCTTAAGCGGCCTCGGAACCCTGAACGTACCGAAAGAAACCGGAGGGGTCGCCTTCTGGGCACACATCGGAGGATTCGTAGCGGGATTGATTCTGGCCAGATTCTTCGTCAAGAAACAATACCGATTCAGCGAACCGACGCGGAAAATTTATCATTAGATTTTGCACACGATTAAAATACTTAATAAGTGAATCATGAGTCACAGGCAGTTATAAGCCAAACCCAACGGCCAGTCCGCAAAGGCTAGAAGATGTTATGTAATGAAGTTCCGGCACCTATGGAAAACTGCATACATGAAGCTTGAGGAATTCAGGTCATATTTTTCGGATTCTATCCTTTAGCCACCCGAGAAACCGGGTGCAGTCCCCGGGCAGCAAGGGAGCATAACTTGGCCGTTTGTTAGCGGATGGCACAAAAAATGCCCGAAAAAGGGATAATTTTAAGGAGAACACTTAAAAATGAGCCTCAATCCATTGACATTTCATCCAAAGTATGATAAAAAAAAGTCAATGTTTTTAAGGTACTTGCTGCTCACCGCTACCATCTCTCTTCTGCTCATCGGCTGCGGAAACAAAAACTATACTTCAAAGCCGTCTCAAAACGCTCTTCACGGTATGGACCTTGAGGACACCCAAGCCCACTCCGAAATAAGAATAATAGACCAGGACAGCGTTCAGGAGCCGGATTCGAGCTTCTTTATACTGAACCCTCAGGTGCAGGGCTGGAAGACCTACTATTACATTGAAAACATATTCGATCAATTCCCTGATGTTACGCCGGAGTCGGAGAAGGAAATCCCTGTAGTGCTCAACGACAGGGTCATGCACTACATGGTGTATTTCCAGAACGGGGGACGCAAGTCTTTCAGCATATGGCTCGAGCGCTCGGGTAAGTACGTACCCGCTATGAAGGTGCTACTCGAAGAGAGGGGCATGCCGACGGACCTGGTATATCTTTCAATGATTGAAAGCGGTTTTAACGTCAAAGCCAGATCCCACGCCGCCGCCGTCGGACCCTGGCAGTTTATCAAGCCCACGGCTACGAGATACGGGCTCAGAGTGGATTCATGGGTCGACGAAAGGATGGACCCGAAGAAATCCACTATTGCCGCTGCGAATTATCTGAGCGACCTGTATGCGATGTTTCAGTCCTGGGAGCTTGCCGCAGCCGGCTACAATTGCGGTGAGGACCGGGTGCAGGCCGCAATTGACAAATATCAGATAAACGACTTCTGGCAGATATCGGAATATACCCTGCCGACCGAAACCAAGAATTATGTACCGAAACTCATGGCGGCGTTAATAATCGCCAAAAACCCCGAAAAATACGGGTTCGTAGGCATTGAGTATCATGATCCCGAGAACTACGAAACGGTCATGGTTCCGCCTCAGAAGAGCCTGAGCGACATAGCGCAGGTCATAGGAGTCAGCAACACAAAGCTCGTTAGTCTTAATCCCGCGCTGCTTCTCAACGCGACGCCGCCGGGAGGTATGTACGAAATCAACGTGCCTCCGGGATACGCCTCTATAGCTTCACGTAAGAGCACCGAGCTGTACGCCCTTAAAAATGTGAACCCGGTTCCGTCCAGGGCCGTGGCTTCAAGGTACAGAGTCAGACGAGGGGATACTTTGGGGAAAATCGCCGGGCGCTACGGCGTGAGCGTCTCCAGCCTGAAAAGGGCTAACGGGATGAGAGGTTCGACCATAAGGGTCGGACAATACCTTTCAATTCCGGGGACCTCAAGATCGGGGACTTCATACGCCTCGTCGAACAGGGACAACACAACGACTGTAAGATACAGGGTCAGGCGCGGCGATACTCTTGGAGCGATCGCGGCGCGTCACAGAGTCAGCATCGGCTCAATTAAACAGGCAAACGGGATGAGAGGCTCCTTGATAAGGTCAGGTCAAACTCTGACAATACCGGGCGCATCGGGACGCTATTACGACACGGTAGCAGGCTCATCGAGCTCGAAACAAATAGCGAAACATACAGTCAGGCCGGGTGAAACGCTTGGCGGTATAGCATCCAAATACAACGTTAGCGTATCGACGATAAAGCAGTCCAATAGAATAAAGGGCTCGACAATCTTGGCCGGACAGGTGCTCACGATCCCTTACATCGGAAGCGGGACTTCCTATTCCAACTCAAACAGCAGCTATACGGCTAGCAGGGCGTCCTCGAGCTACAAAGTCAGATCGGGGGATACGCTCGGCGGGATCGCAGAGAAACACGGCGTTTCAGTGAGTTCAATAAAGAGCGCCAACAACATTCGCGGCTCCGTAATCAAGCGCGGCGAAACGCTGAAAATACCCGGAACGTCGGCTTCTACAACTTCATCAAGCTCGAGCAGCAGGTCATCCTCCAGATATACGGTACAGTCCGGCGATACACTGGGAGGCATCGCGCAGAGATACGGTGTTTCGGTTGCATCGCTCAGGAGCGCTAATAATATCAGAGGGTCCGTAATCAAGAGAGGTCAGACACTCACCATTCCCGGTTCTTCAACGACTTCATACGCAAGCTCGAGCAGCAGCTCCAAATACAAAGTAAGGTCGGGCGACACGCTCGGCGGTATAGCTCAAAAGCACGGCGTCAGGCTGGCATCAATCAGGAGCGCGAACAACATAAGCGGTAACAAGATAATGGTAGGTCAGACGCTCGTTATACCGGGCGGCAGTTCTTCCAGTAACGGCAGCGGCCTTATCAAGTACAGCGTGAAGAAAGGCGATACGCTATGGGAGATAGCGAGCAAGCACAACGTCTCGGTAGCGAGCATCAAGAAGTGGAACAACCTCCGTTCAGCATCGCTCTCTCCGGGCGACAAACTTACTATTTACAAGTAATATCTAATAGTTATTCCACCTGTTTCCATACACAGCATGTTAAATGAATAAGGATAGTTACAAGAAGCTCAGGCGCTCGTATGTCGAGAAGAAGGACATAATACGGGCGAGGCTGGACGAGTTCAGACGCGTCTACGACGAGGGGGGCGACAGAAGGATATTCGAGGAGCTCGCGTTTTGCATATGCACGGCGGGGGCGAGCGCGAAGATGGGGATAAATTCGATGGACGCCGCCAGGGAAATTCTCATGGAAGGGAGCCTCAGAAAGCTGAGAGGGGTACTAAAAGGGGTACATAGGTTCCCCAATTGGAGACCAATATACATAATTCACACGAGGGAGTACCTGAAACGCGAGCACGGCTTCCGGCTGAAGGATCTCATCGGGTCGTTCAGCGATCCGCTCGAGAGGAGGGAGTACTTCGCAATGAACAGGGACATAAAGGGGATCGGCTGGAAGGAGTCGAGCCACTTCCTGAGGAATATAGGTTTTCCCGGATACGCAATACTCGACAAGCATATACTCAATACTCTATATGAGTTAGGAATAATCGAGAGCCCGAAGCCGCCTGCTAACCGCGACAGGTATATAGCGATAGAAAACAGCGTGAGGGAATTTGCGGATGAGATAGGGATTCCGATGGACGAGCTGGATTTGGTGCTGTGGAGTGAGAAGACGGGGGAGATTTTGAAGTAATCCTGTGATTGGCGCGCTACGTTTCAATCTTAAGGCAAAAAGCAAAAGACCTCTTCTTTTCCTTGATGAAAAGAAGCAAAAATCATCCGACACACAAAAATAGCTAAAAATAAATTACTTCGTCTAAAACATTTAATTCCACCCCAGCCCGTAAATGTTTTTACGACTCCGTAATTTATTTTCTTGACGCTATTTTTGTGAATGTCGGAATCATAAAAAAAATAAAAGATTAATCCCCCTCACCCTTACCCTCTCACGAGGTGGGGAGAGGGAATTAGAAGATGAGATTGCTTCGCATCGTTCGCAATCGCAATTCAGGATGACATATTCAAAAAAACAAACGCTGAGAAGTGAATTAGCCTTTAAAATAAGGCTCAGGGATGCCGGTGACGTTGGGATCGACGACGAAGACGCTGCCGGAGAGGGGGAATTTCTTCAGGTCGGCTTCACTCATGGTTTCCGTCGCAGTGGTTATATAGAGCTTATCCAATTTCTCTCCGCCGAAGATACAACCGCACGGGCGCGGGACAGGGACATCGATGACGGCGACTATGTTCCCCGTCGGATCGTACCGCACTACCCTTCCGACGGCATTGTGAACGCTCCAGACATAACCTTCCGCATCCACGGTCAGACCGTCCGGAAACACGCCTGTCGATTTATCGACCTCGGCAAATACGGCCCTGTTGGAGACATTTCCGGTTTCAGGGTCGAAATCGTATTTGAATACGGCGTAGCGGAAGCTCTCGGTGTGATACATGATATTATCGTCGGGACTCCACCCCATGCCGTTTGAGCACACGACTTCACTGATTACTTTCCTGACGCTGAGGTCGGGGTCGAGCCTGTAGAGATTGCCGGAAGGCTTGTCCCAGGCGACGTTAGACATGGTGCCGCCCCAGAATCTCCCCTGCCTGTCGCACTTGGCGTCATTGAACCTGTTGTCGGGCAGGTCGGCCTCGGGGTCGTTTATCATCTCAAGCTCGCCGCTGTCCATGTCGTAGAACGCGAAACCGTCCCTGAGCGCGAGGACGAGACCGCCCTTTTTACTGATCGCGAGAGCCGAGACGGGCTGCAGGAGCTGAAAAGTTTCGTTCGTGTTTTTCTCAGGGTCGAACCTGTGCACCCGCCCCCTCGTGATGTCCACCCAATATAGCACCTTCTCGGGAACACTCCAGACGGGCGACTCACCTACTATCGCCTCGGCCTTAAGGACAAGCTCTGCATTATATTTTTTTATTCCGTTATCAGCCATCGTACAGTTTTATCGGATAGAGTAGTATCGACTCAGCCGCCCGTCCTGAAACCGGGATAGAGCATCATTCCGCCGTCCAAATAAAGCACGTCGCCCGTGACATAATCGGACTCGTCGGAAGAGAGCCACACGGCGGCCTTGGCTATATCCTCGACTTCTCCTATGCGTCCGTACGGTATGAGCGTGAGGAGGCCTTTCATTCCTTCGGCGGTGTCCCAAACCGATTTGTTTATATCCGTTTTGATCGCGCCTGGAGAGATAGCGTTCACCCTGATACGGTGCGGCGCAAGCTCCTGAGCGATCGTCTTCATGAACATCTTGATTCCGCCCTTCGCGGCGGCGTAGTTAGCGTGTCCGGCCCATGGTATGGAGTCGTGCACGGAGGATATGCATATTATCTTGCCGAGTGCGCACGACAGGTCGGGAACCATTCCCCTTTTGAGGAACTCCCTTACCACCTCACGAGAGCAGAGGAACTGCCCGGTGAGATCGACGGCGAGAGCCATGTTCCACTGCTCGAGCGTCATCTCCTGAAACGGGGCGTCTTTCTGAACCCCGGCGTTGTTTACGAGTATGTCGATGCTCCCGTAGTGCTTGAACATCTGCTGGAACATCTCCTGCACCTCGCATTCGCTGCTCACGTCCGCCTGAAGGGCAATGGCTTCGCCGGCTGAGCTCTTTATCTCGTCCACGACAGCATTTGCCTTGTCTCCCCCCGCCCTGAAATTCACAACGACGGAGGCCCCGGCTTCGGCAAGCCCTATGGCAATCGCCTTTCCTATCCCCGAGCTCGCTCCTGTGACCAGAGCGCGCTGCCCTTTCAATACGCCGTTTTTTTCGTTTCCCATCTTAATCACCTCTCGGATAGTTGAGTTGAGACGGAGACACGCCTCCGTTTTTTTAAGAATACTTCATTTAAACGTGAAAATGTTAATATCCCGTGAATTCGGCTTACGTGATTAATTAACTTGAGTTCTCATCGGGCCTGTGGTACGAGCGACGCTCCCTGATTGTCTCGATAATCACGTAAAAGACGGGAACGACAATCAGGCTCAAAACCGTGGAGAATATCATACCGCCGAACACTGCTGTACCGAGCGAATGCCGGCTGTTGGCGCCCGCACCGGTCGCGATAACCAGGGGAAAGACACCGAGTATAAACGCGAACGCGGTCATGAGAATGGGCCTCAGCCTTATCATCGCGGCGGTCATCGCCGCATCCACTATCTTCATACCCTCCTCACGGCGCTCCTTTGCGAACTCGACGATAAGAATGGCGTTTTTACTGGCGAGACCTATGAGCATGACCAGTCCTATCTGGCAGTATATGTCGTTTGCGAGACCTCTCAGATGCTGGGCAACCATCGCCCCCAGAAGCGCGAGCGGTACGGCGAGCATAACCATGAAAGGCATCGCCCAGCTTTCGTACAGCGCCGCCAGGAACAGAAATACGAAGACCAGAGAAAGGGCGAAAATAAGAGGAGCGAGGTTCCCCGCTTTTATTTCCTGATACGAGATTCCCGACCATTCGTATCCCATGCCCTGGGGCAGAATCTCCGCGGCGAGCTCCTCCATGGCCTGTATTGCCTGGCCCGAGCTATAACCCGGGGCGGAGTCGCCGTCTATCTCCGCGGAGCGGTATAGATTGTAATGCGTTATTGTTTCAGGACCCACAATCTCGGTCACCTCGATAAGCGTGTCAAGAGGTACGGGGTCGCCCTGTGCGTTCCTTACGTAGATACGGGATATGTCGTCGATCGTGTTCCTGTACTTGTCTTCGGCCTGCACGAACACCTTGTAGACCTGTCCGTAGAGGTTGAACTGATTCACGTAAAGCGAGCCGAGGTAAGCCTGAAGTGCGTCGAACACGTCCGAGATCAGTATCCCCTGCGTCTTGGTCTTCGTGCGGTCGAGATCGATATAAAGGCCCGGCGTATTGGCGCTGAAGTAGGTGAAAAGCCCTTCGAGTTCGGGCCGTTTTTCCCCTTCCTCGATCATCTGCTGCGTGACTTTGGCCAGAGCTTCAATCCCGAGATCGCTTCTGTCCTCGATCTCGAACTGAAATCCTCCGGTCGAGCTCAAGCCCTGAATCGGCGGAGCGTTGAATGCCACGACGATGGCTCCCTCAATCCCCGCAAACTCTGTACGTACACTGCTTAAAATGTAATCGATCTGGGTCTCCTTGGACTTTCTTTTATCCCAGGGGGCGAGTACGGCGAACATGGCGGCGGTGTTGGAATCAGAGCTGGAAGTAAGAAAGTTAAGACCTGAAATAGAAATAACGTGATCGACTCCCTTGGTATTGATAAGAATGTTGTGGACCTCGTCAACAATCTCGTTAGTGAGCTCCAGCGAGGACGCTTGAGGGCCCTGAATGTTGACAATAAAATAACCCTGGTCTTCCTCCGGGACGAAGCCCTGAGGTACGATCTTGAACATGTAAACGGTAACCACCATTAGCACCGCGAACACCGCGACCACTATTATCCATTTAGCAGTCAGCATCCCGAGCCATCCATGGTATCTGTCTTTGAACCAATCGAAGCCCTGGTCGAATTTCCTGAAGAACCACCACTTTTTCCCGCTATCGGCGCGTAGGAACAGTGCGCAGAGCGCGGGACTCAGAGTAAGGGCGTTTATAGCCGATATGCCGACGGAGCAAGCGATCGTGAGCGAGAACTGCCTGTACATCTGACCGGTAATTCCCGGCATGAAAGAGACGGGGACGAAGACGGCCATGAGCACGAGGGACGTGGCGACTATAGGGCTCGTTACCTCTTTCATCGCGGCGCTCGTGGCTTCCTTGGACGCGACGCCCTTCTCCGCGATCATGCGTGATACGTTTTCCACGACGACGATAGCGTCGTCGACTACAAGACCTATCGCGAGCACGAGTCCGAAAAGAGTAAGCGTGTTGATCGAGAAACCGAGCGCGTTAATCAGCGCAAAAGTTCCTATCAGCGAGACGGGAATAGTAATAGCCGGTATCAGGGTAGCCCTGAAGTTCTGCAGGAAAACGAAAACGACAATGAAAACTAGTGCAAAAGCTTCCAGTAATGTTATTATGACTTCGGTTATGGACGCGGTGACGAACGTCGTGGTGTCGTAAACTATTTCGTAATCAACTCCCGACGGGAAGCTCTTGCTCAGCTCCTCCATCGTTGCCCTTACCTTCTTGTCGACGTCAATCGCGTTCGCGCCGGGCAGCTGGTACACACCTACGCCCACCGTCGGCTTGTTGTCGAGAAGCGCATCCATATCATAGCTCTCGGCGCCTAATTCGACCCGCGCGACGTCATTGATGCGGACGACGGTGCCGTCCGAGTTGGCGCGGACTATAATATCCCCGAACTGCTCGGCCGTTTTCAGCCTGCCGAGCGTAGTAATAGTATACTGATACTTCTGGCCCTTGGGTACCGGGGGCTCTCCTATCGCTCCCGCGGCGACCTGAAGGTTCTGCTCTTCTATGGCGTCGGTCACGTCGCCTGTAGTAATACCCAGACTCGCGAGCTTGTCCGGATCGAGCCAGATACGCATGGAATATTGACGCTCACCCCAGATCGTGATGTTGCCGACGCCGGGAATTCGCTGTATCGGCTGTGAAATGTGTATGCCTATGTAGTTGCTGAGGAAAAGCTCATCGCGGCTCCCGTCCGGGGAAATCAGGTTTACGGCTAGTATCAGCGCCGGAGACTGCTTCTCTACGGAAATACCGTACTGGCTTACCTCTGAGGGAACGAGAGGCGTCGCGAGCTGGACCTGGTTGGTTACGTCCACGTTCGCGATGTCGAGGTCGTAGCCCACCTCGAACGTGACGTTCAGGTTCATCGTCCCGTCGTTGGAGCTGTAGGACTCCATGTAGGTCATGCCTTCGACGCCGTTTATCTGCTCTTCCAGAGGGTCGGTTACGGTAGTTTCGACGACTTCCGCGCTCGCCCCGGTGTACGTGGCGGATACGTTCACGGTCGGCGGGGCTATTTCCGGGAACTGCGCGATCGGAAGGATCGGAATAGAGATGGCACCGATAAGGGTAATGAGAATAGCGACTACCGTTGCCATTACCGGACGATCTATAAAAAAATCAACCAAAATATAGCTCCTTTAAATACATGGAAAACTTACTGCTTGCCGCCCGTCGCGGGTGTGGGCGCGGGCCCGTTAGTGCTTTTCGGCTTTGCCGGCTTAGGTTCGACAGACATTCCGGGCCTCAATTTCTGCAGTCCTTCAATCACTACCTTTTCCCCTACCTTTACTCCCTTCTCGACTATGGTGGATCCCTTATAATCCGCCCCAATCTTTACATTTCTGAATTCCGCCTTGTTGTCTTTACCGACGACGATGACGTAATTCTGCCCCTGCTGATCCCCTACTGCCTGCTCAGGAACCAGGATCGCGCCCGGCTGCTCGCTCAGAAGGAGCTGCACCTTGACGTACTGCCCGGGGAGTATGTCCTCCATGCTGTTGGGAACGACGGCCCGCATTTCCATCGTGCCGGTATTTATGTCCACCTCGTTGTTCAGGAAGTCCACGATTCCGGGCTCAGGATGCCTGGTCTCGTCTGGAAGGATTATACCGACTGTGAGCGGTTTTTTTGACTGCTCCCTCAGCACCTTCGGCACGTCTCGCTCCGCGACGCTGAAATACACGTACATGGGATCGAGCTGAACTATAGTCGCAAGCTCAGTCGCCTGACCTCCGGCGCCGACCAGGTTGCCCACGTCCACGTATCTCCTGCCTATGCGGCCGTCAAACGGCGCGTACATCGTGCAGTAGCTCAGATTTAGCTCGGCCTTGGTTACGTTGGCGATGTCCGCTTCCACGGCGGCCTGGGCTTCGGCGGCATTTGTAACGAAGTCGTCGTAAGCGTCCTTGGTTATATAGTCCTTATCGACAAGGGGCTTATATCGTCTTACCTGCTCGCGGGCGTATGTGAGAGCGGCTCTGTCCTCGGCAAGCTGGGCCTTGGCGGCGTCGAGGTCGGCTTCAAAGGGTCTCGGGTCTATCACGAACAGGAGATCGCCCTGCTTGACGTCCGCGCCGTCCTTAAATGCCCTCTCTATCAGGAACCCCTCCACCCTGGCGTATATGTTGACGGACTGTACAGACTGAGTAGTGCCGACGTAATTTAAATACACCGGAACGGTCTCCGAAGTCACTTCCGCGACCGTTACCGGAACGGCGGGGGGAGCCTTTGTTTTATCGTCTTTTCCGCATCCGGCAGCCGTCAATATCAGAAATAGGAGGACGTATGAGATCGTGAATTTGCGATTTGCGATACTGAGTTTACTTTGCCTGTTCATTAGCATCCTCTCCTCCTTTCACAGCATTATTCTCTCCTCCTTTAACAGCCGAATCCGAATCTTCGGGAAGCTCCGGAGCGGGAAGGTCTGTTCCCATCGCTTTAATCAGGTCTGCATAGGACGTGAATATATCGGTCCCGGCCTGTACCTGCTCGGCTCTCGCCTGAGCGAGCGTTGTCTGGGCCTGAAGAAGCTCGACTATGTCACCCACGCCGGAGCGGTACCTGGTGAGCGAGGCTTCGTAAGATTCCTCCGCGCTTTCGAGCAGATCGTTCGCCGCGTTGAGCGACTGCACAGCGGTCCTGAAGTTATAATAAGCCTCCCACACGTCGTTTATTACAACCTGCTCCTGAAGCCTGAGAGCAGCCCGCGCGCTCTCGAGATCGGCGTTCGCCTCACGGACCGAGTTTATTATCGTAAATCCCTGAAATATAGGTACGGAGAGCTGAAGCCCGACGAGATAATTGGTGAAGTAATCGCTGGTCGAGTCTTGCGGCTTTACCCACCACCTGAGAATCTCGGCGGTGGCGGAGATAGTGGGAAAAAATTCCGACTTGGCTAGCCTGACCTCGGCCTCCATTTCCCTTACGGTCGCTTTCACCGCGGCGAGGTCGGGCCTGTTTTTCATACCGACGTCAATCAGGTCATCAACGCTGGCCTCGAGCAGCCCGACGGGATAAAAGTCGGCTTTCTCAACAACATCGAATTTTGTATTTGCGGGCCAGCCGACCGCCGTCGCGAGAAGTCCGCGGTATATCTCGACGTTGCCCCTTGCTTCGACCAGGTCAAGCTCGACCTGCGCGTACGTAGCCCGCGCCTGAAGAACGTCAGGCAGCGTGCCCACTCCCGCCTCCAGCCTGAGCTCGGCGGCGTCGAGGCTGGTCTTTGCCTCCTCCAGGTTGGTCTCATACGCGGTGACAAGGGCCTTGCTGCCTATGTAATCGTAAAAATAAACCGCTACGGCGTTCAGGACGTTCTGTATCGCCTGATTCTGATTCCAGTTCGCGTTTATAAGCGCGAGCCGTGCGGCGTCGATCTGAGCTTCCCTTCCCCCGAAGTCGAAAAGCAGGTAGTTAAGAGAGAGGCCGAGGTAACCGTACTGCTCCTCATAAGAACCAATGCCGATCGAGGATCCGCCGCCCTTGCCGTAGGCATAAGTTCCTTCTCCGCCTATCTGGGGATAGTAAAGCCCTCGTGCCTGCGCCCAGGCCGCAGCCGCGGCCCGCGCGTCCTCCCACGCCTGCTGCGTCGTGGGGTTGTTTATCAGCGCGAAGTCGACGAGCTGGGAAAGGGTGAGCTTGTCGATGTCGGACTCAAGCTCCTCTGGGACAGCGGGAAGCTCTTCGAGCTGAAACGCCTCTCTCAGCTCTTTTTCGGACGGCTTCCACTCCACGCCGGGTCCCGACGACGCTTTCTTGTAAGGATCGAATTCGGGAACACCGTTTGCACATGAGAACATTAACGCGATAGAAAGGAGTGCGAGGCAATATAGAGCGGGTTTTGAGCTTAACAAATCGAATCTCCAAAACTTCAGAAAGGATTAATGATTGAAAGACTGTTTCCCCACCGGCGATATGATGAGAAGACCCCGGAAACCTCACGAAATAATAATATCCTACCCGAAGGATTGTCAAGGCAGGCGGGTTACGTCACCAAAACAAAATAGTCGTTATTCGTCATAATTTGCCGCGTTTATACGGTCCGCGGAGTATTTCGCATCCAGCATCGCCACTACAAGAACTACGTTAGCTGCGACGCAATAAATCAGCAGTTTGTAAATCTGAGACATATCAAGGGACATATCCAGAACGGAGCTCCAGGAATTAATCAGATATATCACGGGACTATAAGCAAGTACGCATATCACCGCGATCAAAGCAAGAAAAAGTATTCCTTTCAGGATCTGTCCGTTATAAAACTGGCCAATGCCGGGCAGGATGCCCGACAGAACGAGAGCAGTTGTAGGATTCTTTCTATTTTTCCGGATAACGGTCATAACGCAGAAAACACTCCCTGACAGAGTTATATAATAGCAAAAGATTTTAGAGAAAAGCGATTAGAATGAGAATTTAGAAACGGAAAAATTAATTTTCCCGGCTTGAGGATATTAGTTTTTGAAGCTCAACCCCCGGATCGGGCGCTCTGATAAAGGTCTCGCCGATGAGAAAAACATGCACTCCGCCGCCCCTCAGCTTACTGATGTCGTCCGTGGAGCCTATGCCGCTCTCGGCTACCACGACGATGTCCCCGGGTATGCGTCCGGCCAGGCGTGTCGAAACCTCGAGATCGACCTCGAAAGTCCTCAGGTCGCGGTTATTGATGCCGATTATCCTGCTGCCGACGGCAAGCGCCCTGTCGAGCTCGGAGTCGTCGTGAACTTCGACTATGGCGTTTAATCCGATGGAATGAGCGAGCTCGATAAGCTCTTTCATAGTATCCTGCCCGAGCGCAGCCGCAATAAGGAGTATCGCGTCGGCTCCGTAGAGCCTCGCCTCATAAACCTGGTAAGGGTCGATGGTGAAATCCTTTCGGAGAAGAGGTATATCGACGGCACGTCTTATTTCTTTTAAATACTCAAGGCTCCCCTTGAAGAATTTCTCGTCCGTGAGAACGGACAGAGCCGCGGCTCCGCCTCTTTCGTAGCTCCGCGCTATCTCGACAGGGTCGAAATCCTCTCTGAATATTCCTTTCGAGGGAGAGGCATGCTTTACCTCGGCTATTATACGAAGCGAACCGTTCTGGCTGACTGCTTTCAGGAAATCGCGGGGCTCGGAAGTTTTTTGAACGCGCTCAATGAGGACGGGTAAAGGAAGCGTTTTTTTCGATTCCTCTACCTCGACCGATTTATGCCCGATTATTTTTTCAAGTATTGTGGGAGTGTCTTTTTGAATCGGCATTTACTTTTGTGACGTGAGTTTTACGAGCTCTTCAAGCTTGGCGAGCGCTTTACCCGAATCTATCGACTCGACAGCCCTCTCGAGCGCTTCCGTCAGATCGGGACTCGTCTCCGAGACGTATATCGCGGCTGCCGCGTTCAAGAGGACGATATCCCGCTTAGCTTCCATATCCTCTCCCTTTAAAACCGACAGCAGTATTTGGGCGTTTTCCTCCGCCGTGCGGCCGCCCTTGATCTCGCTTATGCTCCTTTTCTTGATCCCCAGATCAGACGGGTCGAACTGATATTTCTTGACCATACCGTCTCTTAGCTCCGCAACGACCGTCTTTCCAGTAATGGTTATCTCATCCAGGGAGTCGGAGCCGTGAACTACCATCGCGCTCTTGTGTCCCAGATTTCTGAGCACCTTGATAACGGGGTCTAGCAGAACCTCGGAGTACACGCCGATCATCTGGTGCTTGACACGCGCCGGGTTAACCAGCGGCCCCAGGAGGTTGAAAATGGTTCTGACCCCTATTTCCTGTCTCGGAGCGGCTACGTTCTTCATAGCCGGATGATATTGAGGCGCGAAAAGAAATACTATTCCCACATCGTTAAGGCATCTCTCCGCCAAATCAAGGGAGGTGTTCAGATCGACGCCGAGCGTCTCCAGTACGTCCGCGCTTCCCACCTGGCTGGAGACGGAACGGTTGCCGTGCTTGGCGACCGGAACCCCGGCTCCCGCCACCACGAAAGACGCAGCCGTGGATACGTTGAAAGTTCCCTGCCTGTCGCCGCCGGTGCCGCATAGATCGACTACATTCTCGCGTACGGTTTCAAAGTCCGTAGCCTTGTCGAGCATCGCCCGCGCGGCCCCTGTGATTTCCGATACGGACTCCCCTTTCATTCTGAGAGCCACAAGGAGCGCGGATATCTGGCTCGGCGTGGCCACCCCTTCCATCATCATATCCATTACTTCGGACATTTCATCTTCTTCAAGATCTATACGTTCCACTACTTTCGCTATGGCTTCTTTGATCATTTCAGATTTCACCTTTATCCCGCGCGATTCTTATCTTATCCAGTATGCCGTTAATGAAGGCCCCGGATTCCTCTGTCCCGTACCTTTTTCCAAGCTCAACGGCCTCGTTAATGGTAACAGCAGGAGGGATGTTGCTCAAATAAATTAATTCGTAAACCGAAAGCCGCATAATGTTCCTGTCTATACTGGACATTCGTGAAAGCCGCCAGTGCTCGGAGAACCTGCCTAGTATCTCGTCTATATGGGGAAGGTTTTTACACGTGCCCGCCGCAAGCGCGGTACAGAACTCCTTGGTTTCGTCCTGTATGCTTATACCGTTACGGTCGAGGAAAAATGAAAGCTGTTCCTCCAGCCCCTGAATGTCCGGAGAGGAGCCGTACAGTGCATCGTATTGATATAGAAACTGGAGCGCAAGTTCCCTAGCGCGTCTCCTTTTACCCATCTGGAAGGTTAGCGCCCTTTTCCGGCTAGCGTCTTGGTAAGATTAGCCATCTCTATAGCCGAGAGCGCCGCCTCGACTCCGCGGTTGCCTGCCTTTGAACCCGCTCTCTCAATGGCCTGTTCAAGTGTTTCCGTTGTGATTACTCCCGAAGACACGGGTATGTCCATTTCAAGACTGATTGAAACCAACTGTGAAGTGACCGCCGAAGACAGATAGTCAAAGTGAGGCGTCTCTCCCCTGATAATCGCCCCCAGCGTAATGACGGCATTGTATTTCTTCTTTTCCGCGGCTTTTTTAACGGCGAAAAGCAGCTCGTAAGAACCGGGAACCTTGATTACGTCGATATCGGCCTCGGAAGCGTTGTGCCTCAGAAGGACGTCGATCGCTCCGCCGAGCAGCCTGTCGGTTATAAAGTCGTTGAACCTGCTTACCACTACCGCAAACTTGAGCCCCTTCGCGTCGAGTCTTCCTTCGTATGTATTAGCCATGGCTGTCTCCCCTTCAGTCGACCATCGACAGAAGATGTCCGAGCTTGTCCTTCTTTACCTTCAGGTAGTTGGAATTCCTGCCGTTGGGCGGAATCTCAATCGGGACGCGCTCGACTATCTTAAGACCAAACCCTTCGAGCCCCTTTATCTTCTTCGGATTATTAGTGAGTAGCTTCATGTTGCCTACGCCGAGATCGAGCAGTATCTGAGCTCCGATTCCGTAATCTCTCAAATCGGGCTTGAAACCCAGGACCTCGTTCGCCTCGACCGTATCGAATCCGTCGTCCTGCAGGGCGTAGGCTTTTATTTTATTTATGAGACCTATGCCCCTGCCCTCCTGCCTCATGTAAAGTATAACGCCTCTTCCCTCGTCTTCGATAATCTTCATCGCCTGCCGGATCTGTGGGCCGCAGTCGCACCTGAGCGATCCGAACACGTCGCTCGTAAGACATTCTGAATGAACCCTCACCAGAACGTCCTGATCGGGAGTAATGTCTCCCTTAACGAACGCAACATGGTGCTGAGGGTCGATATCGCTTTCATATACGATGATTTGAAACTCACCGTATTCCGTCGGTATTACAGCCGAGGCCGCTCTTTTTACCAGGCTCTCGGCCCTGAGACGGTAGCTTATCAGATCGGCTATTGAGGCAATTTTGATGTCGTGAGTCTCGGCGAACTTTTCCAGATCGGGCAGCCTCGCCATGTCGCCGTCGTCGTTCATTATTTCACAGATAACGGCCGCTGCTTTAAGACCCGCGAGCTTGGCAAGGTCAACCGAGCCTTCCGTATGACCGGCCCTTACGAGTACGCCGCCCCTCCTGCAAATGAGCGGGAAAACATGGCCGGGCCTGATAAAATCGTCCGGCTTCGCTTCATCGGAAATGGCCAGGCCGATTGTCGACGACCTGTCGTATGCAGAAATACCGGTCGTGATACCGTTTGTGGCGTCGATCGATATCGTAAACGCGGTGTGCTGGGGGACGGGATTGTATTCAGGCTTGATCGGCTGAAGTCCGATGCGGTCCGCGTTGTCCTTGGTCAGCGCGAGGCATATGAGGCCCCTGCCGTTTTTCGCCATGAAGTTAATGGTCTCTGGCGTCGCGAACTCAGCGGCCACGACGAGATCGCCTTCATTCTCCCTGTCTTTGTCGTCGACAAGAATGACCATCTTGCCGTTTCTTATGTCCGATACAGCTTCTTCTATTGAACAAATAGGCATAATCTATTCTTCCTCATCCCAGTGAATTGATACATCTTTATATATAATACAGGTTATCCAATTTACAATATATGCTACAAGCCGGTTTTGTCAAATCTCGCGAGCGCAGTAAACCGCGCCCGAAATTAATCAAGTTATACAATGAGTTAGGATACATGCGAGGGGACAATCAATATTACTATACCGCATGGTCTACTGTCCGATCTTGAGGTCGGAGACGATATCTGTAAACGCGTCGTTGTAGTAAACCCTCCCGTCGGGATAGACGGCGAAGAAGCCAATATCGTCTCGGGACTTCAGAAACTCAAGCGCCTTTTCCCTCCCCATGGTGAAGAGCGCTGTGGCGTAAGCGTCGGCAAGGGTGCTGGTTCCGCGCGTAACTACTGTCACGCTCAGGAAATCCCTGCCGGGCTTGCCCGTCTCCGGAACGAGGAGATGGTGATAGTCCTTACCGCCCGGATCGATGACCCTTTCGTAGCCCCCGCTGGTCGATATGGCAATATCTCCAGTTCCCGTCTTGAATGAGGCGATTGCCCCCCTGCCAGAGGGATTCTTAATGCCGATACTCGTATCCCTGCCGAAAACCCTTATATCGCCGGACAGCGAAACGAGGCCCTGCCCGACGCCCCTATCCTTCAATGTCCCGACCGCTTTGTCTACCGCGTATCCTTTTCCTATCCCGCCCAGATCGATCATCATACCTTCCTTTTCCAGATACGCCCGCCCGCCCCCGAATCTGAGCCATCTGTAATTGACGAGTGAACGGGCTTTCCTGATCGCCTCATCGGACGGGATGGTATTGCTTTCCCGCCCGAAACGGTAAACGCCTATCGTAAGCGCTCCGATTGTGGGGTCGAAAGAGCCGCCGGTTTCCCGCGCGACTGATTTGGCCGTGCCCAGGATTTCTATTACTTCGTCGCTGACTGCTACGGGCTTCTTTCCGGCCATGCTGTTTATCCGCGAGATTTCGCTTTCAGGCTTGTAATCCGAGAGCAAGTCATCCAGCTCTCTAATGGCATCGAACGCGGCTTCCGCATCCTGATTATCTCCACCGTATATGAGAACACGAGCGTACGTTCCCATATGGAACTGGACTCTTTCCACGGGTGCTTCTTCCGAATATATACTCGCGGCACAGAACAGCGAGAGCAGGAGAAAAATTCCCGGATACATCTTCAATATAAGTTTGTGAAAAATCATCACCGTGTACACTATTTTAATAGATACTTAAAGCTTATAGGAAACAGGTAAAAAAGAGAAAATTTGGTACGTTTTTATCCCACCGATAGATTGCGGAGTAAGCCCTGCATTCGGATATTACGGTATTGACTTGGTTTCGACTTAGCATTAATTTTTAGAGTGTAACGAATACAAATCATTACAAATATACAGGATCTACAACCAGCCGATGATAGTTCGCTGCCAAAAATGCGGTTATGAGATTGAAACCGGCCACGAGGGGCTACCCTCGCCGGGGAGCGGGATTTCATGCCCGGAATGCGGACACTTAACCGACACCCGAGTAACGTACGACAGACAGAACGACGATGCACAAGAACCGCGCGGACCGGATCCGGGGAGGGTTAACGATGACGGCGGGAACTGGGAGGAGTTCGTCAATATCAGCAAGACGGAGGAAGAGCCCGAAGATTTCAGAATCGTGGATTCGCCGGATACGGGTAAGCAGGACTCGGATTTTAACTGGGAGAATCTGAGCATCGACCGTGACGAGCCGGAATACCCTGAGGACCGTGCGCCGGCCATGTTCGAGGAAGAGGATCATGATCTGCGCCCGGAGCACGAACATGGAAAGCAGGAGATTAGTGCCGAAGATAACGTGACCTCGGCAGGCAGACCGGGTGATCTGAGTGTCGATACGGACATCCTCGCGAGCAATCCTCACGCACGAGAAACCGTCGGAGCAGGCTCGAGAGCGGCGGCGGACGACAACTTCAGCACATACGGCTCAGGGTCGGGACGAGGGGGAGGGGTATTATCCAAACTGGTGTACACGATATTAACAATAGCGGTTCTGTCCGTGATCCTGGTCGCTTCTTTTATAATCCTGATGCATCTCGGCGTGATACCGAAAGAGACCGCGTCCAGGATAACCGGGCTTGTGGAATCCGTAGTTCCTTTGAAACTCGGAGAGATCGGGGAAAAAAACATTATCATAACGGATCACCACGGGAGGTGGCTTGGCACGAGAAACGGCTATCTTTATGTTGTTTCGGGAATGGTACAGAATAAATCTGAAGTACCCGTCAACTATATCAAGATATCGAGCGAGTTCATGGCCGGTGGACAGGTACTTTACCAAAGCGAGGTCTATGCCGGAAACACCTTTACCGACAACGAACTTAAAGTTTCGCCTCTTCAGGATATACTCCTCAAGCTCCAGAAGAAAAACGGCAACATAGATTATTACAATACTGACAATCTGGCGGGGCTGAACTACGATATCAGGCCGGGGGAATCGGTACCTTTCTACGCCGTGTTTCCCTCCACAGGCAGGGTTCTGGGACTCAGATACCGTCTTCAGATAGCGGGTTTCGAAGAATAATTAACGGATTGGCACGGTGCTTTCGCCGAGGCTATTTAATTCGGCTGAGCACTTTAGAGCTTGCTATACGCCCGCTGTTCAAGTAAAATGTTCTATTTATAGCTCATATAAGATATTGATAATCAAACGGAATTTTGCAATAAAGCGATTTATTTGAATCAGACCTTGTAGAGTACTTTAACTTATTAAAATGATTAATTTTATTCTCGACAACAGAGGAAATATATGAAATCCACCCGTCTTAAAATCAGCGTCAGCCAGGACGGCCTTCTGCCGCAGGAAACTGCGGAAATCGCGACTCTGGAATTCCCGACACTGCCCAAGAAGCTGCTGAAAGCGCTTGGGTTCGAGAGGGTAGATTCCAAGACCTACGTAGGCGTGCTGCCCGTGTTTATCAACCTTGGAGACAAGGAACAGGAGATTGAGATTGAACTCGGCGTCACACTGCCTGAAATGAGGAAAAGAGTAATCGACATCGTTAAGACTCCGGCGAGGCTTATAGCTGTCGCGGAAGAACCGCCGAAACAGACCGCGCCAACCTCCCGGAAGAAGAAGGCCAGTACGTCGAAATCCACAACGTCGAAGAAAAAGACCACAACGAGATCGACAAGCAGGAAATCGACCAAGAAGTAAGGGGACATTAGAATATGCGTTTGGAAAATGTTGAAGAATGTCTTACATTCGATGACGTTCTTTTAGTACCCTCCTATTCGGAGGTCCTGCCAAACGACGTCGACGTTTCGACAAGTCTGACACGCAATATCAAGCTCAATATCCCGCTAATAAGCGCGGCGATGGATACCGTTACGGAGTCGAGCACCGCCATAGCCATGGCGCAGGAAGGCGGTATCGGAATCATTCACAGAAATCTCGAAATAGCTCATCAGGCGGCGGAAGTAAAAAGGGTCAAGAAATACGAAAGCGGCATGATAGTAAATCCCCTGACGGTAAGGCCGGAGCACAAGGTCAGGGACGCGCTCGACATCATGCTCAAGCAGAACATTACGGGACTTCCCGTAACGAAGGAAGACGAGACCCTCCTCGGCATTATCACCTTCAGGGACCTGAGGTTCGAGAAAAACCTCGAATTCAAAGTAGAGCAGATAATGACGCCGAAAAAACGGCTTGTAACAGTCGGAGAGGGAACCACGCTCGAAGAAGCGAAGGAGCTCCTTCACAAATACAAGATAGAAAAACTTCCGGTCGTCAACAAGGACTTCAAGCTCCGCGGCCTGATTACGATGAAAGACATCGAGAAGATCGAGAAATACCCGACCGCGTGTAAAGACGATATGGGCAGGCTCAGGTGCGGCGCCGCGGTGGGAGTCGGACCCGACAGGGAAGAAAGAATAGAAGCCCTCATAAACGTCGGATGCGACGTGATCGTTATCGACACTGCCCACGGCCATTCGAAGAAGGTCATTGACGCGATTAAATCGACCAGGGCGGATTTCCCCGATGTGGATCTCATAGCGGGCAACATCGGCACGGGGGAAGGAGCAGAAGCGGTCATAAAGGCGGGGGCGGACGCCGTAAAAGTAGGGGTAGGGCCCGGATCCATATGCACGACCAGGATCATTGCGGGCATCGGAGTGCCTCAGATCTCGGCCATACAGGACGTGACCAGAATAGCCGACCTCCACGGTATTCCGGTTATTGCAGACGGAGGCATCAAGTTCTCGGGAGACGTCGCCAAGGCAATCGCGGCGGGGGCGCATTCGGTGATGATCGGCAACCTGTTTGCCGGAACGGACGAGGCCCCGGGCGAGACGATACTTTTTCAGGGCAGGACGTACAAGGTGTACAGGGGAATGGGATCGATCGAGGCCATGAAGAAAGGAAGCCGCGACAGGTATGCGCAGAATCAGGGAGACGAGATGATCGACGCGAAGCTCGTGCCCGAAGGCATAGAGGGAAGAATCCCGTTCAGAGGCCCCATCGGCGGTACGGTATATCAGCTCGTAGGCGGGCTCAGAGCCGGCATGGGGTACACGGGCTGCACAACGATTGACGAGCTCAGAAGCAACGGGAAATTCATTAAAGTGACGAACGCGGGACTCAGGGAAGGCCACGTGCACGACGTAATAATCACCAAAGAAGCGCCTAATTACAGAATTGAGTGACTCTGAATTTAGTTAACACCCTTTTACAAAATTTAAGTTAGGTATCAAATATTCCGCGATATGCGTGAAACCATTTTAGTTCTCGATTTCGGGTCCCAGTATACACAGCTCATAGCCCGCAGAATCCGCGAGCTGGGCGTGTATTCGGAGATTAAACCCTTTAACACTCAGCTGGACGAGATAAGGGAATCCGCGCCTAAAGCACTGATACTTTCGGGCGGCCCGGCGAGCGTATGGGACGAAGGCTCACCTACGGTCGATCCAGAGCTCCTGGATATTGGATTGCCGATACTCGGTATATGTTACGGGATGCAGCTCACGGTGAGGCTTCTCGGAGGACAGGTGGAGAGGTCGCAGAGAAGGGAGTTCGGCCCCGCGAAGCTCGAAGTGCTGGACGGGCTCGATCTCCTGAGCGATATTCCCGAGAAGAGCGACGTGTGGATGTCACACGGGGACAGGGTGCTCGAGCTGCCGCACGGATTTAAATCCATAGCCGAGAGCGAGAACTCACCCGCGGCTGCGATGAAGCACGAGACGAAAAAGATATTCGGGACGCAGTTCCACCCCGAGGTGGTGCATACGAAATTCGGGAAGGAAATATTGGGTAATTTCCTGTTCAAGATCGCGGGGTGCGAAAGCTCATGGACGCCAAGGTCGTTCGTCGAGACGGCCATACACGATATCAGGGAGCAGGTGGGGGACTCGACGGTCGTGTGCGGACTCTCGGGAGGCGTCGATTCGGCGGTCGCGGCGGTCATCATACAGCGCGCCGTCTGGGACAAGCTCGTATGCATCTTCGTCGACACCGGGCTCATGAGGCTGGACGAAGCGGAGCAGGTGGTCGAGTCGTTCAGGGACATGGGACTTAACCTCATACACGTTCACGCGAGCGATAGATTTTTAAAGAGGCTCGAAGGTGTGACGGATCCCGAGAAGAAGAGGAAGATAATCGGCGAGGAATTTATAAACGTATTCGACGAGGAGGCGTCAAAGATAGAGGGCGCGGAGTACCTTGCCCAGGGCACGCTCTATCCGGACGTTATCGAGAGCGTGAGCGTTAAGGGGCCGTCTGCTACTATCAAATCCCACCATAATGTCGGCGGGCTCCCGGAGAAGATGAATCTCAAGCTGGTCGAGCCGCTTAGGGAGCTGTTCAAGGACGAGGTGAGAGCTGTGGGAAGCGAGCTGGGCGTGCCACCGGAGATACTGAACCGCCATCCTTTCCCAGGCCCGGGTCTCGGAATCAGAATAATGGGCGAAATCAGCGAGGACAGGCTGGATATATTAAGGTTGTCGGATCATATATTTATCGAAGAGATCAAGAAAGCCGGAATATATGATGAAATATGGCAGGCGTTTTGCGTTTTTCTGCCCGTCAAGACCGTGGGCGTAATGGGCGACGAGAGAACGTACGAAAACGTTATAGCTCTCAGAGCGGTGACAAGCCTGGACGGTATGACGGCGAGCTGGGCCAGAATACCGTACGACGTGCTTGAGAAAATTTCGGTGCGGATAATTAATGAGGTGAGGGGCGTAAACAGGGTCGTGTACGACGTTTCAACAAAACCTCCCAGCACAATAGAGTGGGAATAGCCGGTTCTGCTACAAATCCCGATTACAGGTCAATCTTTAGGTTTTTTGAAAATCCCGAAGTCCCCGACTACGGTAACAAGCTCCCACGACTCGTTGCCGAGGTCATTCAGCGTTTGCTCGACGCCATGGCCGACCTTAGACCTTCTGGCGGTAGCCGCTTCCTTTGATATCGCAATATCGTGGTCGTCGCTGCCGTGGAAGAGCTTATCCACAGAGACCACTTTGTAATCCCATTTCATTCGGTAACTTCCTCTTCTTCTTCATCTTCGGCTTCTGCTTCTTCGGTCACTGCCTGCTCGGCTTCCGCTTCCAGGACTTCCTCTTCATCTTCAATGATAAGAGGTTCGCTGTTGCTCTCCATATCCGGCAGAGAGTCAAGATGTTTGTCGTAATCTTTTTTCGTGATTACACCCTCTCTCAGGTGTCTCTGAGCAATCCTAACGTCATAAAGAAACTCGTCTTTTTTCTTCATATATAACCTCCGAGGAACAAAAGGATACCCAATCAAAGCGGATAGGCAATCTGCTGCAACCGGCTGGAGAAGATAGAAGGAAAATTAATTTCATTCCGACTTCTTTAAGTAATCGTCCAGCTTGTCGAGTGTACCGGTCCAGCCCTGTCTCATAGAGTCACGTCCTTGTTCGAATGTCTTGCGCTCGATGTCCGTCGCATTAATCGGGACCCATCTGACTGTAACCGTTGTGCTGTTTTCATTTTCCTCGAAGGTAACGGTCGAGAGTATCTCAAGGGGCCATTCGGTATTCCACGGATGCCTCGCGATATTGCCCCGGTCGTCCGAGAAAGATACTACGAAGACCAGCTGTTCGGGCTCGGTTATTTCACGGAATATCCACCTTCCCCAAAACTCAACTCCGTTCGGCTGGCGCATTCCGTAAAGAAAAACCCCGCCAACCCTTAAGTTGAGGTCACACGAGAAGATTGGCATCCCTTTCGGACCGAACCACTCTTTAAGCCGCTCGGCTTCCGTCCACGCCTTCCACATCAGGTCGCGCGGCGCATCGAAAGTGCGCGATAATACGAATTCAAACTCACCTTCATTCATTACGCTTCTCCTTAGTTCGCTTGGATTGTTCCGCCTTTAAGTATTCGTCCAGAGCGTCAAAACGCTCTGTCCACATGCGCCGCAACCTGCTCAGCCATTGCTCGGTCTTGGAAATGCCGTCGGGATTGATCGAATATATACGCCGCTGCGCCCGCTTATCCATTTTAACGAGCCCCGCCTCTCGGAGTGCCTTCAGGTGCTGTGATATGGCAGGAGGGGTCGAGGGGAATCTGTCACTGATATCGGTCGCTGAAAGCTCGCCCTTGGCGGCAAGCATCTCGATTATAGAACGGCGGGTCGGATCGGCCAGAGCGGTGAATGTATCCATAGCATTATTATAAAATGTAGACTTAATTAAGTTAAGACTAAATAATAATTCCGAGACAAAATTTGCAGTCAAACCTATTACGTTACGGCCTTATGGTACGGATTAGCCGAGTAGCGTGAAACCCGGCTTAGTATGATTCGACGGTCCTGATTATCCTAATGTCAGGAATAAAAATCAGCAGTATATCCTGGAACGAAAATTCGCAGTTCTTTATGAACCGACTATGATTTCAGTTCTGAGAAGCGACTTTGAACCAATCCCATGTATTTTGGATACCCTCTTTTAAAAAAACCTGCGGCTTCCAGCCGAGGACTTTTTCGGCGAGGCCGACGTCGAGGCTAATACGCTGTACCTCGCCTGCGCGGGCGTCGGCATGCTCGACCTTGAAATCCGTCCCGCTTGCGTCTCCAAGCTCCGTGACGAGATCGTTGACCGAAGTCTCGACCTGCGTGCCTATGTTGTAGCTTCCCGACGGGGCGTCGAGCGCTTTCAGATTGGCGCGGGCAACGTCGCCTACGTAGACGTAATCTCTCGTCTGACTCCCGTCGCCGTAAATGAGGCACGACTTTCCCGACAGAATGCGGCTGCAGAATATAGCGAGCACCCCCGCCTCTCCGTGCGGGTTTTGCCTGGGACCGTAGACGTTCGAATATCTGAGGGCAACGAAATCGAGTGAATGTACGGCCCTGTAATATTCCATGTACTTTTCGACGGCATACTTGGAAGTCCCGTATGGCGATATGGGCATCGGAGGGGTGGTCTCGTCTGCGGGCAGCTTCTCCGGCTCTCCGTAGATCGCGCCTCCCGTCGACGCAAAAACGAACTTCCTCACTCCGTATCTGACGGAGGATTCGAGCAGGTTGAGCGTGCCGATTATATTGATACCCGCATCATAGGCCGGATTTTTGACCGACTTACGCACGTCGATCTGAGCGGCGTGGTGGTTCACCACGTCGGGCTTGTAATCGGCGATTATCTTGTCCACGAGGCCAGAGTCCCTGATGTCACCTTCGGTAAATTGCGCTTTGTCGGGGATATTTTCCCGCCTGCCCGAGGAAAGGTCGTCGAATATTAATATTTCGTGTCCTGAATCGATATAGGTATCAGCCACCCACGAACCTATGAATCCTGCCCCGCCTGTTACGAGAATTTTCATCTTGTCTACCCTCTGTTTTGGAATTTATATAGTTAACAACAAGCCTGAGAATTACAGCTAATATTCACTCCAATCATGAGCCTTGTCAACTAATCCCGGATTTTTTCCTAAAAACGTGAAGTGACCGCGCGTTGGAATGAATATCTCAACGAATAGATAACACTCTTTCAATGATGACTTCATAGATAAATTGTGAAGGATTCTGACGTCCTGGCGGATATTTTTCGATTTCAATCTTCGTCAATGGCGTGCCACAGTGACATTTTTTGTCAATAGATCCGCATATAATTAAAGTCTTGAATTAAGGCATACGACACAACTATTTCAATGATTAGTGATAGTTAAGTCAAATACTTGCCTGATGGCATAAAGCTTGCAACTTAGTTAGCACAGTGTGTTATCACACGGAGGATCACTCAGGAGGATACATCGATGAAAAGAAACAGCGCAGGAGCCACAGCTCGCAAGACGTCAAACGGTCACGACTACAGGAGGCAGAAGGTCACGATCAACGATATTCATTATGACCATAATGCTTTCAGCAACAACTCGAACGGCAAATCTAACGGGAAGCAGAGAGTAATACCGGATGATGAATACAAGCTTCTCCAATCTTACTTCAAGGAAGTAGGTACCGAGTCCCTCCTTTCCGCGAGAGACGAATTAAGAATTGCAATGAAGATAAAGAAATACGGCTTGAAAGCCAGCACGCTGGAAAATTCCATTAACGATTTCACCGAGAAATCCAAGTTGAACAAAAATGTAAACGGGGTATGTGCCTGTCGAATGGACTCAAACAGGACTAAATCCGTGAAGAGGAAAAGCAAAACAGGCGATTACACTCCTCTCAACGCAAGACTCAAGAAGCTTAACGCTCTTCTCAGAGCATACAAAAACAAGGAAACACACAACAAGGACAAATTTATAAAATCCAATCTCAGACTCGTAATCAGTATTGCAAAAAACTACATGGGGCGGGGCCTTCCTCTGTCCGACATTATCCAGGAAGGAAACATAGGACTTATGAAAGCGGTCGAGAAATTCGACCCCACGAAGGGTTACAGGTTTTCTACCTACGCTTCCTGGTGGATAATTCAAAGCATAACCAGGTCCCTCTTTGATCAGACCAGAGTGATCAGGATACCGGTCCGCGTACTCGAGCAGGCGAACAAGATATCGAGGACGGCGAATATGCTGAAAAGCGAGTTCGGGGAGAATCCCGACGTAGAGGACGTGGCTCAGGAAACTGGTCTCAGCGTGAAGAAGGTAAACAAAGTCATAAAAGCAACTTCAACGAACATAGTGTATCTGGACGCCGCGAACTCGAATTCCGGAGAAGGAAAAAACAGCTATCTGGATTACATACCCGACACCCGCATGCCTACCGATTCCCTGCTGGCGCAGGTATCCATGAGCGAGAAGATAGAAGAGGCGCTCTCGAACCTGAGCAACCGGGAGGAAGACATACTCAGGATGAGGTTCGGCATAGGTTACGACGAGTCGTACACACTGGACGAGATCGGAAACAGATACAGCCTGACTAGAGAGCGTATCAGACAGATAGAAAGGCGCGCTCTCAAGAAGCTGAGACAGCTGAACTCTGGCGGAGTATTAAAAGAGTTTATTTACTGCTGAGCTACGCTCGCATGGTCTTGACATTCTTACTCAGGTTCTGCGTAACAGAATAACCATATTTGGACTAGCCATTGCAGGGAATTAATGAGCTTCTGTACGGTTAGCTGAGGGCGTCCGATTCCTCACTCATTCGGAATCATTTTTTCAATAATGACTCGTCAGGGCGGAGCCTACGATTACGGCTCGATCCTTCGCCGAGACGAGTGCCGTAACCTGGAAAGAAGCAAAAATCATCCGACACACATAAATAGAAAAAAATCCTCCCTTACCCTCCTTTACAAAAGGAGGGAATTAAATGAATCGCGGCTGGAAGCGCTCCTACAGACAAGATACAGAGATACGAGAAACATCTCCTTAATAGACCAAAGCCTGTCATTTGCCGGGGGCGAGACTTACCATCGTCTCCCTGACGAGGGCCCTCGAGGCTTTTGGAGGAAAGACCAGTATCGGGATATCGGCTCCGGCTTCCTGATAAGCATTCAAAACAGCCTTGCCCTCAGGCGGGGCTCCGGAAACAGTGAGAGCATCGAGCATACGCCCGCTAACGCTCCCGACGGCGAGGGACTTACTCCCATTCTTCCACGCTTCCGCTATCTCCCGCGCTTCTTCTCCGAATCCGTAACGGCTGACCGTGTTATTGTAAAACGTTCCCATGCCGCCTACGTAATAAGCGATGTGCTCACTGACGACCTTTTTCGCGTATTCGGCGTCTTCCGACACTGCGGTTGTAATATAAGGACAGACCATTATTGTGTCCGGGTCTCTGCCTTGCGATCGGGCACCTTCAATTAAGCCCTCCCCGGCATCCCCGAGATTCCGCACGGGCACCATAAACGGTATCCAGCCGTCGGCGACCTCGCCCGCAAGCCTGATGTTCTTAGGACCTATCGCAGCCACGAGTAGCGGAATGTCTTGCCTTAACGGCCTGAACTGAAGCCTGAATCCCTTGAGCGAAAAAATCTCACCTGCGTAATCGACCCGGCCTCCGCTCAGAATCATTTTTATTATCTCGACGTACTCCTTCGTCCTCTGAAGAGGCTTCTCGAATTTTACGCCGTGCCAGTTCTCAATCACGGCGGGGCCGCTCGCGCCGAGCCCGAGCATGACGCGTCCGCCGGATATCTCGTCGAGGGTCGCGGCGGTCTGGGCGATAACAGCGGGGGAGCGGCTGTAAACAGGGACCACGCCGGTGCCGAGCTTTATCTTCTTGGTCGAGGAAGCGAGGAGACCGAGAATAGAGAAAGCGTCCCTACCCCACATTTCAGGGACCCAGATGGAATGATAGCCAAGATCCTCCGCAAGCGCTGCTATATCCCTTAATTCATCCGTTTCAAGGTCGCTCCAGTAAGGGGCAACAAGTCCCACGTCTGGCATATTAGCCTCCTGTGCGAAACAATTTGAGCATATTGAGACGCGCTCTTACGATACTGCACGCCCTTTACGATTTACGGTGTCTTTCAACATTAGGCATATTATAATATCTGTTCGCTAACGAACATAATACATTAAGGACGGAGGCCGGTTAAATGGACGAGTTAATGAGCGCGGCGCGGATCGCGGTGAACGACTGCATGGCTGTAAAGAAGGGAGAGAATGTGCTGATAATCACCGACGAGCCGCTCAGGAATATAGGCTACGCTCTCTGGGAGGCGGCCAGGGAGTCGGGAGCCGAAGCGATATTGACCGAAATTATATCCCCGAAGTCGAACGGAGAAGAGCCGCCCCCGCCCGTGGCGGAGCTCATGAAGCTTGTGGACGCGGTATTGATACCCACCTCGAAATCCTTGAGCCACACGGACGCCAGGAGGAGCGCGAGCAAGGAGGGAGTGAGAATCGCTACACTTCCCGGAATCACGGAAGATACGATGATACGGACGCTGAACGCCGACTATAAGAAAATAGCAGAGCGGAGCGACAAGCTTGCAGACATAATAAGCCGGGGCTCGGAGGTCAGGATCACTACCGAGAAAGGCACCGACATCAATCTCGTCATCGAAGGGCGCGACGGAAGCTCGGACACGGGACTGAACCATAAAGCGGGCGACTTCAGCAACCTCCCCGCGGGCGAAGCCTACGTAGCGCCGCTCGAAGGAAAGTCTAAGGGCGTGGTGGTATTCGACGGCTCCATGGCGGGGGTCGGCAAGCTCGAGGGCGAGGTGATAAAGGTCGAGGTCGAGGACGGATTCGCTACGGAAATCACGGGAGGGAAAGGCGCCGAGAAACTCCTGTCCATAATGAAGCCGTTTGGCAAACTGGCATTTAACCTGGCCGAGCTGGGGATAGGGACGCACGACAAGGCGCTCATAACGGGAAGCGTGCTTGAAGACGAAAAAGCCATAGGGACGATACACATCGCGTTCGGGGATAATAAAAGCATGGGCGGCACCGTGAGGGTCGCAAGCCATCTAGACGGCGTCGTCATGAGTCCTTCCGTAACAGTGGACGGCGAGGAAATAATGAAGGACGGAAAGCTCCTGGTATTCTAATCCGGCAACAAAACCGCCTGCCCGTGTGGTACATTTAATAGATGGAAAACGCCGCCGGCAAGCTGGTATTTCTGAGTCCCCCGGACCTCACCTGGGGCATAATTTTTCTGCTCGTTTTCGCTCTCGTCATATATGCCTCGCTCAGGAGCACGAGGCACATAGACAGTAGAGGGAAGAGGGCGACTCTCTTATCGCTGCATATCATCGCATTCCTTTTAATATCCTTTATTCTTCTAAATCCCGCACTCAGGGTGGAGAGTTACAAGGAAGAAAAAAAGAAGCTCGCCGTGCTGTTGGACGGCTCCTGGAGCATGAACCTCCCTGAAAACAGCGACGGGAAAAAGAGAATAGACGCAGCTAGAGATTTCCTCGATGAAAACAGCGGTTACTTTTCCGGGCTCAAGCAGAATTTCGACGTGGACTATTATACATTCGGCGAGTCTCTCGAACCCGCGTCGTCGGGAACAATCTACAGGGAAGACCCGGAGGGAGGAAAAACTGACTTCGGCAAAGCGATCAGAGAGCTGAATATTAAAAAGAAAAAGGGTGAGCTCGACGACGTGATAATCATATCCGACGGGCGCAACAGCGGTGAGGAACCGGAAGCCGCAATTGAAGAGGCAAAGCAAACGGGGCTCAGAATCAACACTATCGGTACTACCGGGGGTGAAGGCTCGGAGGACATATGGATCGACGATATCAAGTCGAGCGAGGTCACGTTCCTGAGGTATCCCTACCCCGTCGAAGTGACAGTTAAATCCAATTCGCGCGGAAGCATCAACATACCGGTTTCACTCTACGAAGACGACAAGCTCATATCCATAAAGGAGGCGTCCGTAGGCCCCGACGGAGGCAAGGTGGAATTTGAGATAGAACCAGTAAAGCTCGGGCGGAAGATCTATACCGTATCGGTACCGACGCTTACGGATGAGCTGATTACGGAGAACAATCAGAAATCTTTCTACACGGACGTCATCATAAATAAAATCCGCATACTGCACGTGGCGGGAAGCCCATCTTGGGACGTGAGATTTCTGAGAAAAGCGCTAAAGAGAAATCCCAACGTCGACCTTGTTTCATTTTTCATACTGAGGGACCCTTCCGATCTCGTCTTTGCGTCGGAAAACGAGCTGAGCCTGATACCGTTTCCGGTAAACGAGATATTCGGGAGCGAGCTTGGCACCTTCGACATCGTGATATTCCAGAACTTCAACTTTCAGCCGTACGGGATATTCGGGTTTCACCTCAGAAGCATAAGGGACTATGTAATGAACGGCGGGGGCGCCTTTCTGATGATAGGCGGGAATCAGAGCTTCGAGAGCGGGAACTACGGACAGACTCCCATCTCGGAGATCCTGCCCGTGGAGCTAGATTACACGCCGCGGACCCTCACCGAAAGCACGAACGGAGAATCCGTAAATGCCAAGCTTACCGTAGCGGGGAAAAACCACCCGATAATGAAGATAATCCCCGACCCCGAGGAAAACGAGCGCGAATGGGACAGTATGCCGAAACTCGAATCTCTAAACACGGTGCAGGGTTTGAATCGAAATGCCGTGCCTCTCCTCGTCTCTCCAGACGGAGAGCCTATACTGGCCGTATCCAGGGCAAAGACGGGAAAAGTGGCCAGTTTTCTCTCGGACTCGTCATGGAGATGGGATTTCGTCAGAGGCAGCGAGGGCGACGTCTCACAGTTTTACGACAAGTTCTGGAACAGGCTTTTTCTGTGGCTCGTCAACGATCCCGAGCTAAACGGCATAAGGGTCGAGACGGACAAGGCCGTATACGGGCCTGGCGAGAAGCCAGAAATAAAGATAACGGTCATAGACAGGCAGCAGACAGGCGAGGAGCTGACGGCCGCAATCGAGACGCCTAACGGGAATAAATTGGAAATTGAGCCGGAGAAAGTGTCGGACGAGAGATACGCAAGCGAAGTCGAGACGGCGGGTTTCGGCAGTTACAAGGTAGAAGTAAACGCTGACGGAAACGATACGGAATACGGGGATGCCGAGCCGAGCGGGATTGAGTTCATGGTAGCGCCGCCCGAGGACGAGGTGAGGGGTCCGACAGCCGACGCCGGGTTCTTAAAGTCAATGGCGGCTGAGACAGGGGGCGTTTATATTGCGTCGGATGGGGATGCCGGGAATCTGAACATAGACAACGAGAGGAAGAGAACGGTTACCGGTTATGAAACCAGGGAGTTGTGGGACAACCCTGTATTTCTTGCGCTGATAATGGCATTATTATTTTCCGAATGGGGGCTTAGAAGAAGGTGTGGGCTTAAGTAAAACCGAGTAATTGAGTATATGCGCGGTGAAATTTTAGGGAATAAGAGAATCTTGTCTTTAGCAATTCGGAGTAAATATGCTGCTGGCGATAGACATTGGGAACACGAACATCGTGTTCGGAATATTCGAAGGTGCGAACATCTCCTCTCACTGGAGAATCGGAACCGATAAATCCAAAACCGCGGACGAGTATGGCATCCTGTTCCGTCATTTGATGGAATTACGGGAGATAGAAAGAGGCGGCGTGAAGGGGGCCATCATCTCATGCGTCGTCCCTCACCTGCAGCCAACCGTAGCGACGGCCGTTAGGACTTACTTCGACGTTAACCCGATAGTGATCGGACCGGGAGTGAAAACCGGAATGCCTATCCTGTACCATAACCCCAAGGAAGTGGGGGCCGACAGGATCGTCAACAGCGTGGCCGCCTACGACAAATACAGAAAAAGCGTGATAGCGGTCGATTTCGGGACCGCGACGACGTTCGACTGCATATCGGAGAAGGGTGAGTACCTGGGCGGGATCATCACGCCGGGGCTGATGATTTCAGCCGAGGCGCTTTACAGGGAGGCTTCCAAACTGCCGAGGGTGGAGATCGTGAAGCCCGAAGGAATTATAGGAAAGAACACCGTGGAGAGCATACAGTCCGGACTGGTGCACGGATACGCGGGCCTCGTGGACGGCATAGTGGATAAAGTGACGTCAGAGATGAACACGAAGCCCAACGTTATAGCAACCGGAGGGGTCTCGAAACTTATTGCGCAGGAAAGCAGGACGATCGAGACGGTGGACGAATTCCTCACTCTTAAGGGACTGAAGCTGATCTATGAAAGAAACGCATGAATTTACGATACACAGACATGAGACTCCGCATCCGCATTACGACCTCGTGCTCGTAAACCCGGAGGGGCCTCGACACTGGATAGTGCCCGGCGAGATTCCAGAAAAATATAAGGAGATGAGGATTTCGATTGAGCAGGGAAGCGAACCATATCACGAATACGAAAGCGAAAACGCCGAACTTAGACAAGACTCATATGGCGAAGGGATGTCCGAGTTATGGGACAGCGGAACCTACGAGTCCGAGATAGACAAGAGCACGAAGCTTGTCATTGAACTACACGGGGGGAAACGTAGCGGGAAATTCCTCCTGTTCTGTCCGGTCTGGGGAAGGTGGACTAAGAAGAGGCTCTGGATTTTGGAGAAGATTAAAGACGGTTGAATTCGTCTCGCTACTCCTATGTGCCAATCTTGGAATGCGATAGATTTATGAAGCACACAAGATGTAATTCTGCAGTTTTATAGGACTCTCTTCTTTTCCTTGATGACTCGTCAGAGCGGAGCCTCCGGCTCGTTCCTTCGCCGAGACGAGTGCCGTAGCCCGGAAAGAAGCAAAAATCACACACATCGTGTGGTTTATGAAAAGACTGTATAGAAACAATGACACCCACATCCTAACCTTCCCCCTTCCAGGGGGAAGGGATTGAAAAGTTGAGATGAGGTTGCGGCGAGTGCTTCCGTCTTCGCCCTCCGGGCTTCACCGGCCGAACCGCAACCTCGCAATGATGCCCTTTTATCGCGGCTGGAAGCCGCTCCTACAGTTTGAGATCCAAGAATTCCATCGCGAGGCTGTTTTTCAACTGTGGCAATCTCTTCGATAGTCATACCGAGGAACGGTTCTGAGCCAGCGTAAGAACCGCGTAAATCTCAAGAAAAAACCTAGATTTTTCTCACTGCTCGCAATCGTTTGTGAATGCCGGGAAGATAAAGAATAGATTCTGAAACGAGTTCAGAATGACGACCATGGACGGGCTTCCGCCCACCCCCGGATTCGTCAAGACTTTGCCCGTCAAACCGCTCACAATGAAATGTTAGATAATGAATATCCCGTCCCATCCACTTTAATCTATTTATTCCGAAGTGGGCCAGCGCCGAACTATTTAACATTTAAAACAGCTTCCCTTGCAATTCAGTTGTATTTGTCCTAGATAATTAAGTAGATTTAATCCGGCTGCGTGCTTGCTGTGTAGAATATACTCGCAGGATTATTGCTGATTTATTTAGAGTCCGGTGTCGCGATGAGAAATAATCTGATTATTGTTCTGACCGCCCTCGCTTCTATATTGATTTATTACTTTATCCCTCTGGACAAGAAAATACTCAAGGGATTGTCCCTTCTGCTCTTCATAGCCGTGCTCTGGCTGACCGAAGCCCTTCCCGTTACCGTGACAGCATTGGCCGTCCCGATACTCGCCGTACTTACGGGAATTTTCGATGTCAATCATGCGCTGAGCCACTTCGCGAACCCGGTGATATTCCTGTTCCTGGGAGGTTTCGCGCTGGCGGCTACGCTTCACAAGCATACTCTGGACGAAGCGATTGCGGGAAGAATCATGAAAGCGGCCGGTACTAGACCCCTTTACTCGATACTCGCGCTATTCGTCTCGACGGCGCTTTTGAGCATGTGGATAAGCAACACCGCAACGGCCGCGATAATGCTCCCGGTCGCCTTGGGTATAATGTCGAATTTGAAAAAACGCTCTCCGTCCAGAGACGCGTTCATTCTGCTCGGGATCGCCTATTCCGCAAATATAGGCGGCATAGGAACACTGGTAGGCAGTCCGCCGAACGCGATAACAGCCGCGAATCTCGGAATGAGCTTCAGTGACTGGCTTTACGTGGGCCTTCCTCTGATGATAATCCTCTTGCCGGTGATGATTGCCTTTCTCTACTATTTCCTCAAGCCCGACTTCCGAAACGAGGAGATCGCCCAACCCGAGAAGGCGCATGAACATTCGACCAGAAGCGATGTTATTAAAGTTGGAGTGATATTCGGTGTGACGGTAATGCTCTGGCTACTGAGCGTCCCGATATCCTCATGGCTGGGGGTTGAAAAAGACCTAGATGCGCTTGTCGCGCTGTTTGGCATATTCCTCCTGGTCGCTACCGGGACAATCAAGTGGAAAGAGATAGAGAGATTCACGGACTGGGGCGTGCTTCTGCTTTTCGGAGGCGGACTATTACTGAGCGCGGTGCTTACGGAGACAGGCGCGAGCAGATTTCTCGCGATGCTCGTCGAAGAACACCTTTCAATACACGGACCGTTTCCGCTCCTTCTGGGAGCCGTGCTTCTGATGATATTCCTCACCGAGGTGGCGAGCAATACGGCGAGCGCGGCGATAATGGTGCCTATATTCCTTGCGCTCGGTCAGGATATGATACAGTACTCGCCCAGAACACTCGCTCTCAGCGTGGGTCTGGCCGCCTCGTGCGCTTTCATGCTCCCCGTGGCGACACCGCCAAACGCGCTCGTGTACGGAACGGAAAGGATAGAGCAGAAAACGATGGTAAAGGTCGGTTTTTACCTGAATATCATATGCGCGCTCATAATAAGCGCGGTGAGCTACTTTTTCCTGGAAATGCTGCACAAGTGAAGATACGTAGACGGCTCAACCTTAGATGTCAGCTAATTCGGGTGTAGGATTTATGGTACTCGGCTGGCCGGTTAACAGCTGAGATCGGCTCGATTCTGCTCATTACACTTAAACAGACCAATGGAAAGAAAAGTAAAAATATCTTATTTCGGCTAAATCATATAATTCCACCCCAGCCCGTATATGATTTTACGCCTCAATAATATATTTTCTTAACGCCAATTCTGTAACGTCGTGAAAATAAAAACCACTTCTCGATATCTTGGATTATTTCTGTCCCGATGTTTCAAGAATCTACAGTAAAGACAGCCGCAGAGTACCGTTATCCCTTCTTCGGAAGCTCCGCAAGCTCGATCAAGACGCCGTTTACGGCCTTTGGATGGATGAACGCCACTCTGGAATTGTAAGCGCCCGGACGCGGGGTTTCGTCAATTAGCCTTACGCCCTCTTTTTTCAGACGTTCAAGGGCGGCCTCGATATCGTCGACCGCAAAGCATATGTGGTGTATGCCCTCGCCTCTTTTATCCAGGAACTTCGAGATAGGGGAATCTGAGTCCACGGGCTCGAGAAGCTCAATCGCCGTACCTCCCTGACTCGGGACGAGCATTGAGGTTTTAACGCCCTGCTCCTCCACAACTTCCCTGTGCTCGACTCTTAGGCCGAGAGCGGTCTCGTACAACTTTTCGACTTCATCGAGGTTTCGGACGGCAACCGCGACGTGATAAAGATTTTCAAGCACTCCACTACTCATGTTCGATTCTCCGTATTGTCTGTGGAAATTCCAGCGAACGGTAAACTGCCGGGACCGGCATACTCAAAGCGTGCTCGCTTTACGGGCTTCAAGCCGCTTTTTTCTCTCGACCCCTCTTTCGAACCTCTTCTCGTTTATTATGTACATATCGTTATAGCCCGAGGCTATTTTTTCGAATTCATCATGGGCGTCGATCTTAAAATATACCTTGTCGTATTCGATCTTTATTATCTCCGCCCTGATATTGAGCTCCGAGCCGATAGGCGTAGAAGCAAGGTGATTCATTTCGATCCTTACGCTGACTACAAGCTCAGTCTTGTCCAGAAATGGCGCCATAAGATCGGCGCAAGTCGTCTGCATGAAAGTAACGAGCGAGGGGCTCGAGAGTACACGAGGGGAATTCTCGTGGAAGCGCGACGCAGCCATGTCAGGCGTGGTCATTATCTTCTTTTCGAGGAATATGCCTGTTTGAAACGATTTTCTCATAAGACTCACCTATTGTTTAGAAAATCACCTGAAAATACCCTAACCCGTACTACTCATTGATAATTCCGGCTGCTTTTATTAATATACCAGCCAATTGCCCTTCTGTATATTCATTTATTTCGTTCATTCCCGGATTCGTGACCCGTAAGCTCGACGTAACCGCTTCCGCTCACGCCGTCGCCTGAAAAACGCACCGCGCCTTCCCAGTATACGAAGGATAGAACCAGCTCCTGATCGGACAGATACGGAACGACGTCGAGACCGATTTCGTAATCCGGTATCGAGACGCGCCAGCGCGAGGGATATATGATCCCGGTATGAGGACTCTCCCACCGGTCGAGAACTTCAATCGAAAAATCACCTGCATCCAGATGAATAGTAGAGCCGTCTTTTCGGACTAGCGTTCCCGAAGAGTGACTATCCACACCGCCATTCTTGAGTCTGAGATTATAAAGCATTATCTCCCTCCCGTCATCGAGCTGGAGAGAGAACCAGTCCCATCCCTCCTGATTTTTTCCGAGAGCGCTCGTGCTCCACTCGCGGTCGAGCCAGCTTAAGCCCCGCACATGATGTTTCTTTCCATTCAGCGAAACCGTCCCGGTCGTCTCAAGGCGGGTCTGAGAGAAATAATATGAAGCGTTTCCCGGCTCATCACTCTTTTGACTGAGACCTTCGTCGCCCTGAAGCACGATGGGTTTCTCGGAGGTAAGGTTTAAATTGATTGCGATACCTTCATCTTCAGCCTTTATTACGAATGTCCCGCCCTCTTTCCCGACAGACCAATCGCCTACCCATACACGGAAAGGCTCCGACCGCGCACCCGCGAGTCCGAGAGCACCCCTGCTCCAGCGCTCGTAAGCGTGGAACTCCTCCCCGCTGATGTCGCTAAGCGCAAAATGAGCGAAATATATCTGGCTAGTAGCCCATCTGGATTCTCTCTCGGGCATCTCAGACATGAGGGCTCTCCTGAAAAACGTAAGCTGATAGCCAAAACGGCGGCCGGAATCGTCGACGAGGTTTCCCGTATAGTACCACCACTCGGTCTGGTACCGGTCGTGAGGACCGAAGTCTTCGGGAAAGTCGAAATCTCTCTTCCCGATCGCCCTCTCAAATCCTTCCGTATCGCCGTCCGACAGAGCTTTACCGGCGTTCATTCCGTCCGTACGTCCGCTTTTCTCAGGCCCCCTCAGAACGAGATAAGCCGAAACCAGAAGAGCCGCGATTAAAGCGGCGATTACTAAGAGTCGTGTTTTCATATCCTTACCGAGAACCTCTTATTCCTCTCTTATTAGCGACGCGGTTTTCTCTTTTCCCGAGCGGAGCGAGGGATAAATACCGGCAAAGAGCGCTGCCGCGAAGGCGATTACCAGAGCCTCGATGAAATAACGGGGACTTGCCGAGAAACCAAGCGTCCAGCCGAAAGAGCGTAGATTCACCACATAGATAAGTATCAGAGAAAGAGCGGCCCCAAGCGGGAGAGAAAGAAGGCCCGCCGTAAGACCTATAATGCCGTTTTCGACGAACATCAAACGCCTCAGCTGAGATACCGTCATTCCCAGGGCACGCAGAACGCCGAATTCCCGCACTCTCTCAAGCTGAAGCGACATGAGCGAGCTTAATACGCCTACGAACGCCACGATGATAACGAGAATCCGGAGGGCCGACGTAATCGTAAAGGTGCGGTCAAACGTATCTATCGCTGATTCCTTTAAAGCCCTGTTCGATTTGAAGACCAGCCCGTAATCCGGCTCAAGAGAGCTCCTGAGCCTGTTCAATGTCTGACCGACATCGCGGCCGGGCGATACGTAAGCTGCGAGTGAAGTAATACGATTGTCGTTCCAGTTTCTCCTGTAAACGGCGTCCGACATAAGGACAACCCCGGCCTGAGAGCCGTAGTCATAGTAAACGCCGGCGACGGGAAATGCACGTTCTCTCCTGTCCGTGGGAAGCATTACGGCGTTTCCGGGACCGGGGGTGATTTCGTTACGGTAGGCGAAGGACTCAGAAATCAAAACCGAGCCGCTCTCGACCTTCTTCCAAAGGGCTCCGCCTTTCGCTTCGCTCCAGAGAAATTTCCTGTTATTCACTGCTATATCTTCCGTAACGGCCACAAGGACGAACCGCCCGTACTCAACGGAGCGGAGATCGACTCTCCTCGCGGCGGCCACCCTTTCGATACCGGGAAATCCTTTCACCTTCTTCCTTATTTCAGGATCAATCCCGGCGTCGCTGCCGATGTTGCCCGAAGGGAGGGTTATAAAGATGTCGGCGTTGAGCGTATAGTCGAGCCAATCCTCAACTGTGGTCCTGAAGCTCCCGATCATTATATCGACGCTTACGATGACCGACACGGCCACGGTTAAGGCTGCGATAGCGACGCCTGTGCGGCTGATGGAGCGCACGACGTTGCGCGGGGCCATTCTGATAATGACACCGGCCCTGCCGGCGATAGCGGAGAATACAAGCATTAATACGGAAGTGCAGAACGGCACAAGGAACGACGCCCCGAGTAGAATCAGGAAAAGGGACACGAGGCTCATGCCGAGGCTCCTTTCCTGCACGTAAAGGAGCAGCGCTCCCAAACCAATGAAACCGAGTCCGAACGCCGTAAGATACGGGATCGATTTTATCACCAGACCTTCTATCTGCGAGCGTCTGAGTACTCCCGCCGGCATGACGCGGGAGGCTTCCACCGAGGGAATTACGGCCGCGAGAAACGACGCGCACAGCCCTAACAAAATTCCCTTTATTATCGTGTACGAGGAAACCGAAAAGCCGGTTACAGTGAGGGTGAAATAGAGGTCGTTTATCGTTCTCGTTACGAGCCCCACTATACCACGCCCGAGGATAATACCGAGCGCTATGCCGATCACGCTTCCGATTAACCCCAGTATCAGAGTCTCCGCGAGGACCATAATCATTATCTGACGGCCTGTGACGCCAATGGACCTGAGCGTGCCGTAAACAGGACGCCTCTCGAGTACGGAGAACGTTACCGTGTTATATATGAGAAACAGGCCTACGAAAAGAGCGAGCAAACTGAGGGCTAACAGATTCAACTCGAAGGCCTCCGTCATGCCGCGGGCGGATTTCGCCAAGCTGCCCGAGGTCTCGACGCTTACGCCTTCAGGAAGCGACTTACGTATCCGCTCAAGGATTTTCGCGTTCTCCGGCTCTTGCTCGTTCAGATTCAGGTCTATGTACGTCAGCACTCCCGGTTTATGAAGAAGCTCCTGAGCGGTCGCGATGTCGGTCACGATGACGCCTTCGAGGCTTTCCGAAACATTCCTGTCGCCGGTGTCTATAAATCCTGCCACTTTAACGCCGAAGCTTCGTGCGCCGTACCGCAATCGTATGGTATCGCCTAATCCCGCTCCCATCTCCGAAGCGAGCTTCTGCGAAACCAGCGCAGAGCCGGGCACCGTCAGAAGCTCCTTCATAGCGCCTGACGGACTGTAATCGAAGATCCCCTTTTCGCCCGGCGCGGTATAAAGCCCGGAAAGCGGATCTATCCCGATCAGACGTACCGGCCTGCCGTCAAGCCGGATTACATTCACATAATCCTCTACGTATGGGGCGGCTTTGGTGAATCCGAGACCGGTCGTCAATTCCGTATATATAGTCTCATCAATACCCGATGGGGCTCCTGTGATACGGTGCATGACCCCGCCTGAAAGGGTTTCCGCAGATAGGGAGAGTGAGCGGTCGGCGCTCACGTTGGCGATATCCACGGATACCACGAGAGCGACTCCGAGCGCTATACCGAGCACGAGCAGGAAGCTCTGGAGGAGGTGCTTTCTTAGATATCCGAGGCTTACATGTAAAAGAGCGTAGTTCATTAGTATCGTACTTAGCCTGCCCGGGTTGTTACGGATTCAGCGCCAGTGAGCTCTCTTCGTTCTGAAGATTAATGAGGGCTCCGTTATGTATCGTGTAAACCGCGTTCGAATATTTTTTTATCTCCGCGCTGTGGGTGGCTATGACCATCGTCACGCCTGCTTCGCGGACGAGTCGGAGCAGGAGCGCGAGCACCTCTGCTGCCGTATCCTCGTCGAGGTTTCCCGTGGGCTCGTCAGCCAGGATGATATCGGGATCGTTAATGAGCGCTCTGGCGATGGCGACGCGCTGCTGCTCGCCTCCGGAAAGGCGGTCGGGGTACGTATCGCTCCTGTTAAGGAGTCCCACCTTTTCGAGAAGCTCCCTTGCCTTAATCCTGCTTTCATCCCTTCCGCGCCCGTCCAGCTCGCTCGGAAGAGTTACGTTCTCGAGAACGGTGAGCGTCGGGATAAGGTTAAAGAACTGAAAGACAAGACCCATGTGTTTTCTGCGGAATACGGTGCGCTCTTTCTCGGAGAGTCTCGTTATGGAGGCGCCGCCGATAAGTATGTCGCCGCCGTCGGGGGAGTCGATACCGGATATCAGATTGAGAAGGGTTGTCTTACCCGATCCGCTTTTGCCCAGAACGGAAACGAGCTCGCCTTCACTGAAACCGGCGTTAATGCGGTCGAGAATATTTACCCTCTTTCCGCCCTCTTCGTAAAATTTACTTAAGTCCCTAAGCTTAATATCCTTCATACCGGAATTGCTCCCCGCTCAAAATCCGTGTAATACGAAAGTAAGGGTAATGGTCACGGTAAGGTTTTCAAGAAAGGCTGATAACGGAGTGCGTTTCCGCACGGTCGAGTAAAAGGGGACTACTAGTATGCGGTTTCCTGAGGCTCTATGGATAGATTAAGCTCCTGTGACGCCTTGGCGCCTTCCGAATCAGAAACGACGATTGTGACTGTGTAAGTCCCAGCGTCCTGCTCATCGAACTCCCACACTATAAGACCGGTCGCGGGCTCGATTATCATTCCCGGAGGCGCGTTTCGAAGCGTGAAATCCAGCGGATCGCCGTCTGGGTCTTCCGCCCGGACCGTGTAGCTGAACTTTCCCTGCTCGAACCTGGGGTCCGGAGCGGACAGTATTCTGGGAGGAGAGTTCGGTATTCGAAAGCCGCCTGAAGCTGAGCGCGTCCCCTCCCCTAGGTCGTTGTACGGCGTGACGGATACCGTTATCGTATCACCCTTTTTGAACCCGTCTCTCCACTCAAGCTCTTCGCCGACCTCCCCGGCAATATCGTTCCCGTTTAACCGCCAGTCGTATAAATAGTTTTGACCCCGGGACTCCTCTGGATCGGAATAGATAATCTCGGCCCTGAATCCGTCTCTGGGATCGTCGGACACGGTTACGATCCTTATCTCCCTTAAGTTCTCCAGCGACGGCAGCTGTACGGCATCCCCGTCATAAGTATTTGACTCTTCATGTAGTTTATTTTCGGTGACGGCTTGAGGATACGAGGCGGCCTCGGGCGGGACCTCCTCTACCGGAGGTTCTTCTTCATTGCCGTTTCCGCCGCAGCCGAGGGCTATGAGAAGCAAAACGGCTAATACTGGTCTTAGATGTACGTTCATAAATTTCCAGTATCGAGAAATATATCTGAGAGACATGAAATCACGGACAGATATTTAATCGACGATGATGTCGTATTTTCCTATCCTGCCCTCCACCGGCTTAAATGTAATCTCTACATCGTGCTCCTTTTCCAGAGACTTGAGATTTTCCTGCTCCGATTCCTTGAGCGTCTTTATGACTCTCGAGCTGGCCTGGACCTCTATCCTTTTCACGAAAGGCTTGACTATCCTACTCTTGACCTCCCTGATGATTTCATAAGTGATTGTATCACTCGACTTGAGATATCCCACACCTTCACAGTACGGACAGGGCTCCGCAAGCTCGGTGAGTATGCTTTCCCTCAGGCGCTGACGGGTCATCTGAATCACACCGAACGGAGACATCTCGAGTACGGCGGAGCGCGCTCTGTCCTGCTTGAGGGCTTCTACGAACGCATCATATATCTGATCCCTGAGCTGCCTGTTCCTGATATCGATAAAATCGACGACCACGATTCCCACAAGGTTTCTGAGTCTTATCTGCCTTACAATCTCGGTCGCAGCTTCGAGGTTCAAATTGTATATTGTCTCCTCCTGCGTTTTTCCGCTCTGGTACCGGCCCGTGTTGACGTCAACCACGGTAAGACCCTCGGCCTCTTCGATTATGATATGACCGCCAGATTTGAGCCATACTTTCTTGTTGAATATTTTCCTTATTTCGCTCTCGACTCCGAACCTCGTGAACAGGGGATCGGGGTCCTTGTAGAGCTCTATGTTCATTTTGGAGTCGGGGAAATTGCTTTTGAGATAGTCCTTGATCTCCCGGTATACGGGCTCCGAATCGACGATTACTTTCTTGATCTCTGCTGATACAAAGTCCCTGACGGCCTTAATATAAAGTCTCGGTTCTTCGTACAGGAGACCGCATTTCTTCATGGCATCGCTCTTTTTCTTGATCTTGCTCCATGTGCGGGTCAGGTCGTTCATATCCTGCCGGAGCTCTTCTTCGGAAATACCGATGCTCGCGGTCCTGGCTATAAAACCAAGATCACCGGGTTTCATTTTTCTTATTATTTCGTTGAGTCTCGACCTTTCTTCGGAATCCTCTATTTTCCTTGATATGCCGACGATATCCGCCGAGCCGAGCAGCACGACATACTTTCCGGGAATGCCGATATATGAAGAGAGCTTGGCTCCCTTGCCGCCGACTGACTCCTTTAAGACCTGAACCAGCACATGCTGGCCCTCGCGGAGGATGTCCTGAATAAGAGCCTTGTTCTGCTTTTTGTTTGACGATGTGTCGTCATCGACGCTGAAGTCGTAAAGGGATTCTTCGTTTACGTCCTCGACTGAGATGAAGCCGGATTTTTCCAAACCTATATCCACGAACGCAGCCTGCATGCCGGGGACGACTTTGCCGATTTTGCCTTTGTATATGTTTCCGACAATGCGGGGCGTTGATTTTCTCTCAATATATAGCTCCGCCACCGAGCTCCTTTCTATTACGGCAACCCTGGTTTCATTGAACGTAGCGTTTATGAGTATCTTGTTATCCATGCAGATTATATAGGCATCCGTGCCTTAAACTTTACAAGAGTTCTTAAGTATAGTCTATAAGCCGTCTATATGAAAGCTTAATAGACTCCGAATCCCTTTCCATTCCTATCAAATAGGGTAAAATTGAAACGACCGGCGTTCTCGGATTCCGAAGCGGGCGGTAATTCTTAGAGGAGGAACCAAGGGATGTACCTAAGGGCCGCACTGATCGTACTCTTATTGACGGGGATGGCGCTCGCGCAGGGGAGCCTGCCTCCGCCAAAGGACGGAACAACTATTTACGTGGTGCGCCCCGGAGATTCCCTCTGGAAAATATCAGGCAGGTTTTTCGACAACCCGCTGCTCTGGCCAAGGCTCTGGGAAATAAATCCATACATAGACAACCCTAATCTGATATATCCGGGCGATGTCCTCGCTCTGAAAGCGAAGCAGCCTGACATCCCCGTCGTGAAGGTGGAGCCGAAGATGCACAAAGTCTCGTTTGAGGATATAGAAGCTCCGCCTCCTGTTTTTTACTATTCCCGCGGAGGGTCTGAAGGTTTTATTACGCCCGATCAGTGGGAGCACATGGGAACCATACTAACCTCCGAGCCGCCCAAGATTCTGCTGGGGACAGGTGATATCGTCTATACGAACGTCGGTTCCAAGAACGGCGTCAGTACGGGGGACAGGTTTACGATATTCCGCACTTCTAAGCCCGTATACCATCCAATGACGAACAACAAGATAGGGTACAAGGTTCAGATCGCGGGTGAGCTCGAAATCATCGAAGTGCTTGGCAAGCGTAAATCGACGGCCGTCATAACATCCTCGTACGTGGAAATCATGCGGGGAGCGAGGGTAAGACCGGCTGAACCCTTCGTCAAAGAGGTGATACTCAGGAAAGGCGAGCAGAGAGCAGACGGACTTATCGTCGAAAACAAGAACAACACGGCTCTCAGCGGCCGGGGCGACATCGTGTACATCGACGTCGGGGAAGAGCAGTCCATAGTTCCGGGGAATACCTTCTCAATTTACACGTTGCCGCGAAAAGCATACGACCCGGACAAAGGAAAAAGAGTAGTGATACCCGGGACATTGATCGGTAAAATGGTCATACTGGAAGTCGAGGAGAAAAGTGCAACCGGCGTCATTACGGAAAGCTCAAGGCAGATAGAGGTTGGAAATATAGTCAGCCTGGATATCTGAGAATAAGTACCGTTCCGGGACGGACGGTGGGAATGCGGATATACGCTGCTTGCTAATCAGACCTGCCCGTCATAGGTACGAACCGCACTGATGTAATCCTTCTTGTAAATATCCCCTCATCAGTTTTTTCCGCGAGCAGTAGCTCCTGACTTTCGTCGCCGACGGGGATTATCATCCTGCCGCCGGTCTTCAGCTGATCGGCGAGTTTTGGAGGTATATCGCCCGGAGCGGCCGTTACTATGATGGCGTCGAACGGGGCGTATTCCTCCCAGCCCGCATACCCGTCCCCTATCCTGAATTTGATATTCTCATATCCGAGCTCATCGAGCAGACGGCGCGCCCTTTTTGCTATGTCCTCCAGTATCTCAACCGTATAAACCTCGCATCCGGTCTCGGCCAGAACAGCCGTCTGGTAACCAGAGCCCGTTCCCACTTCAAGTACCTTCATGCCGCGCACGGGTCTCAAGAGCTCAGACATGAGCGCGACTATATATGGCTGTGAGATCGTCACGCCGCCGCCGATGGGAACCGGGCCGTCGTTATAAGCAGAAGACTTGTATTCGTTGGGGACAAAACGGTGACGCGGTACGGCGAGCATGGCCTGAATCACACTCGAATCCCTGATGCCGCGCGCGATGATCTGATTCTCGACCATACTCCAGCGCTTGGCGGAATCATCACCGCCTTCATCTCCCTCGGAATACTGCTTGAAGAAAGCGTATAATTCGTGCTCCATGGGCACTATAATACCCGCCGCAGAAGTCTATTCGTAATGACTCTGCATATGAAGAAACCTATACACCTGTTTATATTGTGATTAATTGATCCAACGTGCTATAAGATTTTGGAGACTACGAGCTCGGCTGCCTCGTACGGATCGATTTCACCGTTTTTAACGCGCGAGAATATCTCGCTAACGTCCTTATCTTTCAGCCTGTCAACGATCCGGCTTTCCACGAGCCCACGGACGATTTCACGGAAAGCGTCTTCTCTCCTGCGCTCTCTTTTTTCCCGGAGCAGGCCCTTGTCCCGCTGGTACGCCCTGTGCTCTTCCACACTTTTTAATACGGCTTCTATTCCCTCGCTTCTGACGGCGCTTGTAAGAAGCACGGGTATTTCCCAGGCGCCTTCGCGCGATTTAATGGAAACGATCTGCTTTATTTCCGACGATAGGAGCTCGGCGCCTTCCCTGTCGGCTTTATTGACGACGAAAATGTCCGCTATCTCCATGAGACCGGCCTTCATCGTCTGGACGGAGTCTCCGGCCTCGGGAACAAGAACAACGACGACCGTATCGGCGACTCTCACGATGTCGAGCTCCGTCTGGCCTACGCCGACTGTCTCGACGATCACGTAGTCCATGCCGAACGCGCTATAGAGTCTCATGATATCGTTTGTGGCTCTTGCGATCCCGCCGTGCGCCCCGCCTGTGCTGATGCTCCTAATGAACACTCCGTCGTCCATTGCGTGCTCGTGCATCCTTATCCTGTCCCCCAGAATCGCCCCGCCTGAGAACGAGCTCGTGGGATCGACGGCGAGCACGCCTACCTTTTTACCCTCGTCCCTGTAGCATTTAATCAGCTTGTTCGTCAAGGTGCTTTTCCCCGCGCCGGGGGGACCGGTGATGCCGACTATATAGGACTCTTTAGCGCTCGAGCCGAGCCTTTTTAATATTTCCGGAAGCGAGCCGTGCGTGCTCTCGGCATATGAAATCAGACGCGCCAGAGCGGCGCGGTCGCCTTCGAGCATCCGGTCGATCAGCTTCGTTTCTCTATCGGAGAGCGGCATCACGAGATACGATAAACAGGGGGGAAGTGGTTGTCAAAATCGCGCATATACATCGCTTTTCCATGATTCCGGAAACTATACGTTAATCACCTTATTAAGAAATGCGTACTTTCACTTTTAACCGGTAATTCACATGCGGGAAATAACAATACGATTCTTATTTCTTTTTCTTTCCACCACCCATTTTTATGATGAGATCGAATTCGTCTTTCGTTACGGGCATCACGGAGAGGCGGCTCTGCTTTATGAGCGAAATATTCCGGAGGCTCTTTTCTTCTTTTATCGCGGAGAGGGGAACGGGATTCTTCAAGGAATTCACCGGCTCCAGATCGACGACGACCCACCTGTCGTCCTCCGTCGTCGGGTCCTGATAGAACTCCTTTACCACCTTCGCGACGCCGACTACTTCGAGCCCCTCATTGCTGTGATAATACAGGACCCGGTCGCCCTTTTTCATAGACTTTAAATTATTCCTCGCCTGATAGTTCCTGACTCCGTCCCAGTAAGTCCCACCATCCTTCACGAATTCCTCCCACGAGTATTTGAATGGTTCCGATTTGACCAGCCAATAGTTCATGCCGATTATTATGTGGGAAACGGGGAATATTTCAAATCGCTCCTGTGAGCGGCAAAACTCGTTCTTTCACTGATCGCATATTACTGTATATTTATAATCAGATGAAAAAATTAAACCATTTCAAGGCGCTTCTTGCAGCTGTATTTTTCTGCTCCGCCCTGTACGGAACAATCCTGCTTACGGAAGCAGAATCCTTCGCTCAAATCGATATGAGCGGGACACATAAGGATGACAAGATAAAGACGATCGCTCTTGTGCCGTTCACCTCCAAGTCAGCGCTGAGCGAAGAACTGTCGGACGATCAACTCGCGACAAACGAGAGGTTTCTCACGATCTCACTTTACGACGCGTTGACCGCGAATGTTGCGGCAGTGAAGATAAAACCGCTACAGGAATCAGGAGCGATATATAACAAAATAAGCTCGGAGAAGCCGGGCTCGTATTACAGGGATCTCGCGGTGTCCGCGGGAAAGAACCTCGGCGTCGACGCCGTTATGACAGGCGTTATCTCCAGATACACGGAGCGTAAAGGGTCTCAAATCGGGGTTGAAGCTCCCGCATCTGTTGCGTTCAGCGTCATGCTCCTGGACACGGAATCGGGGGAGATTCTGTGGGAGACGTATTTCTCCGAGACTCAGAAGGCGCTACTGGATAACGTCTACGACGTGAAGAAATTTTTCAAGAGAGGCGCCAAGTGGATCACCGCGGACGAGCTCGCCAAGGAAGGGGCCAGAAAGAGCGCTCTCGATTTCAATGAATACCTGCTGGAGAATTAAATGCTCGTGATACCCGCCATAGACCTGAAGGACGGCAAATGCGTGCGCCTCTTTAAAGGCGAGGAGGGCTCGGAAACCATCTTCTCCGATAAGCCCGAAGACGTCGCCTGCAAGTGGGAGGACTCAGGGGCCGAGTGGATTCACGTGGTGGACCTCGACGGCGCATTCTCGGGAGAGCCGGGGAACCTGGACGTAATAAAGAGAATAGTCGGGTCCGTCTCGTGCAGCGTTCAGGTGGGCGGGGGATTAAGGAATATGGAAACCGTCAGGAGTTATTTCGACATCGGGATCGAGAGGGCCATAATCGGAACGGCGGCATTTTCGGACGAAGAGTTCCTGAGCGAGGCGTGCCGGGAATTTCCGGGAAAGATAGCCGTGGGTATAGATACAAAAAACGGCAAGATCGCCGTCAAGGGCTGGAAAGAGGTTATCGATCTCGACACGAAAGACGCGCTAGCCAACCTTAAGAACGCCGGAGTGTCAGTAATACTAAATACGAACATAGACAGGGACGGTACAATGGAAGGTATAAACATTGACGCGGCTAAAGACTTCATAGAATCTTCCCCGCTTCCCGTAATAGCGTCGGGTGGAATCGCGACCACTGACGATCTGGAAAAGCTGTCCACGATTGAAAGTCTCGGGTTGTACGGCGCGATACTCGGAAAGTCGATATACACCGGCTCTATTGACCTGAGGGACGCCATAGAAAGGTACTCGTAATGCTATCCAAAAGAATAATCCCATGCCTCGACGTTAAAGACGGACGTGTCGTCAAGGGGGTAAATTTCGTAAACCTCCGGGACGCGGGAGACCCCGTGGAGATAGCGAAGAAATACAGCGAGCAGGGGGCGGACGAGATATGCTTCCTCGACATCACAGCATCCCACGAGGAGAGGAAAACGATGATAAACGTCGTGGAAAGGACGGCGGGCGAAGTGTTCGTGCCGCTCACGGTAGGGGGCGGCGTGAGGACTCTGGACGACGTGAGGCAGCTGCTTCTCGCGGGGGCGGACAAGGTTTCGATAAATACGGCTGCGGTGAAGAACCCTGACTTCGTGAGGGAGGCGGCGGAGAGGTTCGGAAGCCAGTGCATCGTAGTCGCCATAGACGCGAGGTCGGTGGGCGAGAATAAGTGGGAAGTGTATACGCACGGCGGCAGAAACCCAACGGGGATAGACGCTGTCGAGTGGGCAAAGAAAATGGAGGAAAACGGCGCTGGAGAGATACTGCTTACAAGCATGGACAAAGACGGCACAAAATCGGGATACGACCTTGCGCTAACGCAAACTATTTCGCGGGCGTTGAGCATCCCTATCATCGCATCAGGGGGAGCCGGCAATCTCGAGCATCTGGCCGAGGGGGTGAGCGGAGGGGAAGCGGACGCCGTGCTCGTGGCCTCGATCTTTCACTACGGGGAATACTCGATATCCGAAGCTAAGGAATATATGGACGGGGAAGGAATCTCGGTAAGACTCTAGATTTTTAACGCGGGACTATGGAAATCCAACATGAATATCAGGGAACAGCTGGAAGAAGTTGAAAGAAAAATTTTGTCGCCGCATGCCGCTTTGAGCGCGGAGTCCAGGGGAAGAATCACGCCCGAGGAGCAATGCACCATACGGACGGATTTTCAGAGAGACAGGGACAGGATAATTCATTCCAAATCGTTCAGGAGAATGAAGCACAAGACCCAGGTGTTTCTCTCGCCGACGGACGACCACTACAGGACGCGGCTCACTCACGTGATAGAAGTCGCGCAGATCGCGAGGACAATTTCCAAGGCGCTCAGGCTGAACGAGGACCTCACGGAGGCGATAGCGCTCGGGCACGACCTCGGACACACTCCTTTCGGACACGCCGGTGAGGCGGCTCTGAACGATCTTTATCCCGGCGGCTTCAAGCACGTGATACACAGCCTGAGGGTCGTGGACGTGCTTGAGAAGAGCGGCAGGGGACTCAATCTTACCCACGAAGTAAGGGACGGGATCGCCAAGCACTCAAAGGGAATGGGAGCGGTTGACAATCCCGAGTACAGACCCGAGACCCTGGAAGGTCAGGTGGTTCGCATATCGGACCTCGTAGCTTACGCGAACCACGATCTCGACGACGCGATAAGGGCGAGGATTATTACGATCGACGACGTTCCGAAGGAATTCGTTAACACGCTTGGGAAAACTAACTCCGAGAGGATAAACAGAATGGTCACCGATATAATTACCGAGACGCTCAAGCACGACTACGGCAAGGTAGCGGCGAGCGGGGAGATAGAGCAGGCTATGGTAGGTCTCAGGAGCTATCTCTTTAACACAGTGTATATGAACGAGAAAATAAAAAACAATTTCGTAAAGGCCAAGAAAGTGATTAGGGAGCTTTATCAATACTTCACCGAAAACGAGGAAGAGTTCCGGAAATACTACGATAAAGGCCCGAGAGAGGGAGAGATGCTCGACCGGGCGGTGGTCGATTTCATAGCGGCTATGACGGACTCTTACGCGATCAGTATGTACGAGACAATATTCCTTCCCAAAAGGTGGCAGGTAGACTCCGGCACGTTTTAAGATCGCCAATTTCAGGTAACATTATCCACTCCGGCGGTAAGCCGTTACGTGAATATCATACCGCCGGAAATACACCCAAAAACTCACAAACAGGTAGTGAAATTGACCAGACTCGGCTCAGTATCTTTCCTCAACGCAAAACCTCTGACATACCCTATAGAAAAGGGCTTGGTGAATCACGATTTCGAGCTCGTACTCACGCCCCCGGCGGAGCTTTCCGTAATGCTTCACAGGAAAGAGATCGACCTCGGACTGATACCTGTAGCCGAGTTCATAAAAAGAGGGACATACTGCGCCGTACCTGATATATCCATTTCGTCCGTCGGCAGAGTGGACAGCGTTATCTTGCTGACCGGGGGAACCCTCGCGGATATAAAAACAGTGGCTGTAGACAGGAGGTCACAGAGCTCTACCGCCCTGCTGAAAATAGTGCTCGAGATTTTCAACAACGTATCCCCTTCCTACATACCCCGCGAGCCGGATGAGAATTTTCTCAGGGGAGTCGATGCCGGGATGATCATAGGCGATACGGGACTGGAGACGGCTTACAACCCCCCCGATGGATATGGAGTATACGACCTGGGGGAGATATGGACGAACGAAACCGGGCTCCCTTTCGTATACGCGGTGTTCGCAGTGAACGAGGGGGTAAAGCTCGGGAAGAACCTGGAAGCGCTTGCAAAATCCAAGGCATGCGGGACGGGTATGATCGGAGAGATCGCGGAACATGAATCCAAAAGGCTCGGTCTCGATGAGGATATATGCAACGTGTATTTGAGCGAGAGGATAAAGTACGATCTGGGTGAAAAGGAAATAGAAGGGATAATCAGGTATAGTGAGCTTCTCTCGGAGCTGGGTTTATGTGAGAAGATTCCGGGCGTGAGAATCTACAATCAATAAAGCGTGGTACGCATAAGGAGATATATGAAGTGAGCAAAGTGAAGATGAGACTGGGACACAGTCCGGACCCGGACGACGCGTTTATGTTTTACGGCATAGCGGCTGGTAAGGTGACGTCGGACAAGATCGAATTCGAGCACGTCATCGAGGACATACAATCCCTTAACAAGCGCGCGCTCAATAAGGAGCTCGAAACGACCGCTATCTCGGCGCACGGATACCTGAAAGTGCAGGACGACTACAGGATAATGTCCTGCGGCGCGAGCATGGGCGAGGGATACGGACCGATAGTGGTGTCGAGCGTGCCGACCGACAACTTCAACGGGAAGAAGATAGGGGTGCCCGGCAAGCTTACTACGGCTTATCTGCTTCTGAGCATATACACGGACGGCTTTATACCGGTCGAAATGCCTTTTGACGAGATCATGCCCGCGGTCGCGAGGGGCGATATAGACACTGGCCTCATAATTCACGAAGGACAGCTTACCTACAAGGACTACGACCTGGAGCTGCTGGTCGATCTGGGCGTTAAGTGGCAGGTGGAGACCACCCTTCCGCTCCCTCTCGGACTTAACGTCGTAAAGCGCGACATGGGAGAAGAACTTCAAAAAGAGGTGCGCAGGGTGCACAAGGAGAGCATCGAGTACGGACTCGCCCACAAAAAAGAGGCGCTAGAATACGCCATGAAATACGGAAGGGGCATCAAAGAGGACGTGGGGGAGAAATTCGTGCTGATGTACGTGAACCAATACACGCTGGCTCTCGGAGGAAAGGGCAAGGCCGCTCTCGAATTCCTGTACAGAAGGGCATACCAAGAAGGGGTTATAACAGAAGAACCCAGGCTGGATGTACTGGAAGGCTGATTATTTTTTCAGAGAGGAATTCCAGATTTCCCTGTGAATCAGCCGTTCGCCTCCTGATCTCTTCCATACCACAATATAGTGAAAACGGTCGATTACATCGTTCTCAGGGCCGATAAGGTCGGTCTCGCCAATCTCGTATGCCAATTCCCCGTCACTTTCAACCACTTTGGTTTGTATATTCAAACCCTTCGCCTCTGATTTCATCGCTTCTCTCCAATATTCGATAATCGATTCCCTTCCTACAACGGCCGGTGCATGAGGCGGGAGACTTACGGCGTCTTCGGTGTAATGAGAGCCCACCGCATCCGCATCTCCCCGTTTGTAATCTTCCATCCACCTGTCGTTTAGATTTTTTATCTCCGATATAAGATCCTTGCCGCTCATATTAAGCCTCCTAATTAATTATCAAAATCACATCGTTATTATCATTCTACAAAAGAGCATTACCGATAATTTCTTTGTCGGCGGACCGGTGTATTGTAATATTTTAACTAGAGCCGCGTACAACAAGCGGAATAAATAAAGCCGGAAGCGGAGAAACGAAATGCCAACAGAATACGGATATCTGATTAACGGAAAATGGATAAAGAGCGGGAAGAAGCGGGAGATAAAAAGCCCCTATAACGGTGAAGTAGCAGGCGTAATAACGATTCCCGAGCGAAAGAAGGCTCTTGAAGCCGTTGACGCGGCACAGAGGGCCTTTGAAAAATTCATGAGCAGCCCCAGCTATGAAAGGAGCGAGATATTAAAAAAGACCGCACGCGGGATAGAGGAAAGGAAAGAGGAACTTGCAAAGGTTCTCGTGCTCGAAGGCGGAAAGCCGCTCAAGACGGCACGCGTAGAGGTTATGAGAGCGGTGACCACCTTCACGGTTGCGGCGGAGGAAGCGAACAGGATACCCGGGGGAGAGCTTGTGCCTATAGACATAGCACAAGGGAATGAAGGTATGTTCGGGATAGCGAAACGCTTCCCTCTCGGAGTAGTTATGGGTATCTCGCCGTTTAACTTCCCGCTTAACCTTGTGGCGCACAAGATAGCGCCCGCAATAGCGTCGGGAAACGCGATGATACTCAAGCCCGCATCCCAGACCCCTCTCTCCGCGCTTATGCTCGGGGAGATAGTTATGGAAGCCGGGCTTCCAGACGGGATGCTCAACATACTTACGCTCTCGGGCGGTGACATAGAGCCCGTACTCGAGGACGAGCGGATACGGAAAATATCCTTTACCGGAAGCGACGAGGTAGGCTGGCACCTCATGGGCAGACATCCTAAAAAGAATGTGACGCTCGAGCTCGGAGGAAACGCGGCCACTGTGATAGACGAGAACCCGCCCGACATAGATTTTGCCGCGAGCAGGAACGCCTGGGGAGCCTTTTACCAGGCCGGGCAGAGCTGCATATCCGTGCAGAGGATTTACGCGCACGAGAGCATATTCGACGAATTCACGGAAAAGCTGATAAAAGAGACAAAAAAACTCAAGCTCGGAGACCCGATGCTCGAAGACATTGACGTGGGCCCGGTCATAGACACAGGCTCGGCGGACAGAATCATGGAATGGATCGAAGAGGCCATTGGCAGGGGCGCCCGGATGCTCTGCGGCGGGAAGAGAGACGGAAGCCTGATAGAGCCCACCGTACTGACAAACGTACCGCATGACAGTAACGTGAGCTGTAACGAAGTGTTCGGCCCTGTTGTGCATGTGGAGAAATACAGCGATTACGAAGATGTGCTACGCTCCGTCAACAACTCCCGGTACGGCCTTCAGGCAGGCGTGTTTACGAGGGACATGAAAAAGGCGTTCAGGGCCTATGACGTTCTCGAAGTCGGCGGGGTCGTGGTGAACGATTATCCGAGCTTCAGGGTGGAGAACATGCCGTACGGCGGTGTAAAGGACTCGGGAGTCGGGAAAGAAGGGCTCAAATACGCTATAGAGGAAATGACGGAACTAAAGCTGATGGTCGTGAGTCTGAACTACTAGCGCTCTATCCAAGCGGCTATCCGGCCACCTTTTTCAGGAGGTCCATACTCATCAGGAGTTTGTATGCCCTGGTATCGCTTTCCCGTGAGGCAAACACGCTCAAATCGTCCGGATGGTCTATATCGAGAGCTATCCTCTCGTTCTCAAACGTCTCTACGTTAACGTTCCTCTTTTGAGCCTCATGCATATGCTTGGTGAAGCTGTCGTGGCCGAAGCGCGAAGGGAAAGCGTCGGGCGGCTTTCTGAGTATCGCGTTTGTACCTAGGCGGTCCCGTGCGGGAACCATTACTGTCGAAGGGGAATCGGCTTCTCTCTCCAGGACCGAATCGATATCCGAAGATGTTATCAACGGAGCGTCGCCCGGGATTACCAGAACCGAACTTGCGCCTTTCTGCATGCAAATAATCGACGCATTGTCGACAGAAGAGCTCTCGCCGCTCTGCTCGGTCTCCTCTATTACCTCTATCCCGTATCCGCGCGCGATTTCCATAGCCTTAGTGTCCATGGTGACTATAAACCTGCGGTCGAGGAGCCTTGATCCCTTGACCGCGGATAGTACGTCTTCGAGCATGGCGTAGGCGAGTGCAGTCCTCACGTCCTGCGGAAGGATGGAGGCGAGCCTCTCCTTCGCTCTCGATAAATCCTTTACGGGTACGATTCCAAATTTCATATGCGTTTATTATGTATTCTTACAACTCCGAAACTCCTGGCCAATCCGCTGATAGCCCTCAAAAACACGTTATGATACCCGTATTCCGTAAAAGTCATAATCAGGAATGAACCCGTATACGGTTGATTCAGCAACGTGAGGCTTTGTTGGATTAGTAGCCCATTCACAAGTTATACTAATCACCCTGTCAAAGCGAATGTCTAACAACTCACTATATAATGAACTCGAAGCGGAGCTGAAGAAAACCATCGAAGGAGAGGTACGCTTCGACACTCTGAGCAGAGTGCTTTACAGCACGGACGCGAGTAATTATCAGATAGAGCCCGTGGGCGTGGTATTACCGCGGACTGCGGATGATATTAACAAAACGGTCGAGATATGCAGCGCTCACGGAACTCCCATACTTCCGCGGGGCGGAGGAACGAGCCTCGCCGGGCAGGCAGTGGGGCATGCCGTGGTCATAGATCATTCCAAGTATCTTAATAAAGTGATCGAGGTGGATAGGGACGCGAAAACAGTACGCACGGAGCCGGGTATATATCTGGAGCAGTTGAACCTGCAATTGCGGCAATACGGACTGATGTTCGGACCCGACCCGTCCACGGCGCGCGTCGCCACCGCCGGGGGCGTTATAGGAAACAACTCCACCGGAGCGCACTCGATACTCTACGGCATGGCCGGCGACAATCTGGCCGCGGCCAAGGCTTTCGTAGGCGGGACGGATTATCTTGATCTACACACCTTACGAGACGGGGATTTTGAACAGAAAACGCGCAGGGGCGGCCCGTATGCCCAGCTTTATAACATCAGAAAGGAATACTCCACTCTAATAGAAGAACAATTCCCCAGACACTGGCGTAGGGCGTCCGGATACAGCCTGAACTATTTTCTCGAAACGCCTTTTAACCCTGCGAAGCTGCTCGCGGGTTCAGAAGGTACGCTCGGGATCATTACAGAGCTTACTCTCAAGCTCGTCCCGAGGCCCTCTTTTACGGGACTCTCGATCCTTCAGTTCGATAATCTGCCGGACGCGATGGAAGCAGTCCCTCTCCTTCTCGAGCTTAACCCCTCGGCTGTCGAGCTCATCGACTCCATGCTTATCGGGCTCACTAGACAGCACTCCGGATACAAAAAGATGCTGTCATTCGTCGAGGGCAAGCCGGAGGCGCTCCTCGTCGTGGAATTCTACGGCGACAGTGAGTCCGAGGTTAAGAACAGAGTTAAGAAGACAAAAGCGTTTGCCGCGGAGAAAGGTATAAATTGCAGGATAACTGAGGCGCTTTCACAGGAAGAACAGGCGAACGTGTGGGGCGTCAGGCGCGCGGGGCTCGGCCTGCTCATGAGCAAAAGAGAGGAGAATAAGCCCATAACATGCATAGAGGACCTCTGCGTCCCCGTGGAAGAGCTGGCAGCGTTCGTGTCGGATATAACCGCGCTGTTCAAACAGATGGGGATCGGCGCGGCCTTCTACGGACATGCAAGCGCCGGATGTCTGCACATAAGACCGCTAGTTAATCTGAAGACCGTAAAAGGCATGAGTACCATGAAAGACCTATCCGTTGAGGGGTTAAAGCTTGTACTTAAATACGGAGGGGTGATGAGCGGGGAGCACGGGGACGGCGTTCAGAGGAGCTACCTGAACGAAAAGCTGTTCGGACCCGAGCTTTATACAATAATGAAGGCGCTTAAGACAACTTTCGACCCGCGCGGTCTGTTTAATCCCGGGAAGGTGGTCAATCCCGCTCCGCCGGACGAAAATCTGCGGCACGGCAACAATCAAAACACCTATGAGGTTAAAACATACATCGACTGGTCGTCCGATAACGGCTTTGCGGGCGGCGTCGAGATGTGTAACGGGCAGGGGGTGTGCAGGAAGATCGGAGAAGCGATCATGTGCCCCTCCTACATGGCTACACGCGACGAAAGGGATACTACGAGGGCACGGGCGAACGCGCTTAGAGCGGTGTTGTCCGGAAGAAAAGAAAAGGGATATCTCACGGGCGGGGACATGAAGGAAGTATTCGACCTGTGCATATCCTGCAAGGCGTGCAAGGGCGAGTGTCCGTCCAAGGTGGACGCGGCGAAGATGAAGCTAGAATTCATGGCTCACTATAACGCAAAACACGGGGTCAGACTCAGGGACCGCTTTTTCGGATACGTGCACAAGGCGAGCGCATTTGCGTCGCGCACCCCTTCAATCTCGAATCTCCTCATGGACAACCCGGTCACGAAAAAAATAATGTCCTCCGTCGGCATTCATCCGGAACGCTCCCTGCCGTTACTCGCGGGGAAAAGCTTCACTACGTGGTTCAATAATAGAAAGCGCGGGGCTGGCACGAATACACGCGGGAAGGTCGTATACTATCACGACACGTGGGTTTCGTTCTATCAGCCGGAGGTAGGGAAAGCCGCGGTCAGGCTGCTCGAGGCCGCCGGATTCGAAGTCGTACTCGTCAGGAACAGGGCATGCTGCGGGAGGCCGATGCTGAGTAAAGGCATTGTGGAGCCCGTGAGAAAAATGGCGAGGCAAAACGCGTCGCTCCTAGGCCCTTACGCACGGGAAGGAATCCCCGTAGTCGGAACGGAGCCGAGCTGCATACTCACGTTCAGGGACGAATATCCCGACCTGATGCCGGGAGACGAGAATGTGAAAGTCCTGAGCGGGAATTCTTATTTGCTCGACGAATTCCTTCACGGTCTTCACTCAAGAGGCGGGCTTGATATCGACTGGAAGCCGGGCGGCTCCGAAGTTCTCTTTCACGGACACTGTCATCAAAGGGCGCTTACGGGAATAGAGGCTGCGCTCGGTCTGTTAAGGGAGGCGGGTTGTACAGCCAGGGAGAGCGGGGCCGGCTGCTGCGGGATGGCGGGGAGCTTCGGCTACGAAAGCGAGCACTACGGAATTTCCAAGGCAATCGGCGAGGACCGATTGTTCCCGGCAGTGAGAAAGGCGGATAATGAAACCGTTATCGCGGTTTCAGGGGTCTCGTGCAGCCACCAGATCGAGCACTTCACCGGAAGGAAAACGAGGCACATTGCGGAAGTGCTCGCGGACCGAATCAAGTAACGCTCTCAATAAAAATTCTCAGGAAGTCCAAAAGCCTCCCGAACGCAACCGGGTCTGACGAGGGACGCCTGAGCGCCCTGTTAATCTCAAGCTGGATCGCCGGTATTCCGAGGCTTCTGGCAGCAAACTTGGTCACAGTCATCTGCCTCGCTGCGGGGAACACATCGAGGCCGCCGAGACTGACTCCGCAGGAATCGGCGGACCGTTCAATCAGCTCCAGATAATGCTCGTTTCCAAGAAGGAATTCGTTACTCTCTCCGACGCCGGGGAATATATCGCGCTCCTTTTCAGCGCCCGTACCGTGTATATCAATCAGAAGCCGGATATTCCTACCGCGAACGACCTCGGCAAGCCTTTTCTTGAAGGGCGATTCGTCGTAATAGTTGGGGTCGCACCCTGATTGGCAATTGGTATAGAGGACATGGCATCCGGTCAGTGAATGCAGCAGGACGCCGAGCGCGCCGGTATAAAACTCCTGCCTCTTTAATTTATTCATCCTGACGTGGGCGGTGGCGTGCGGGGCCGTTATGAGCAAGGGCGTGCAGCCTTTAATATAAATCGCCTCTTCGCCGTGTACCGCCGGAAGCTTTTTGTAAACCTTTTCCATGCCGTTTTCGAAATTGACAGCGAAAGCGACCGGGTCGGTAACCGCGAGAGACGAGCTTTCCCTCCAGCTGCCGCTGCGTATGAGGTTTTCTTCACGGACACATCCGTCGAGAAGAGTTCCAGGCTCATAACAGTAGAAACTGACCCCTCCGTAATCGAGCTCCACTCTGCGGAAGAGGCCGGATTCGGTTCCCTCTACTTTATCGAGCTCCGCTATTTTATTTTCGGCATCCTGCATCTTATAAAGCTCGCCGTGAACCATGCCTTTACTATCTGAATCGAAAACGGCTGCGGGATAACCCCTGCCGGTGTGGTAAAGTCTCCCGAGCACCGAGAATGTGGTCGTGAGTACACAGCCTTCCATGAAGCGGCTTCTTTCTTCACCTCTCTGAAGAGTACCGTACACAAAAACCCTGTCTGTCATTTTAGGCATTTTTACTTTACGGGAGAGCCATGCCGGGAATAAAGGATGCATCCGCCTACCATGACCAGACCGAGATTACACCCGTCCGACGAGATAACCGACAGGTACGGATCGGCGGCCTCGTTTTCCGGATCAACGAAGATGAGGTCCGCTTCCTTGCCCGGCTCTATGCTCCCTACCCTGTCTTCGATAAAAAGCGCCCTGGCCCCTCCCAGAGTGGCAGCGTAGACCGACTTGTATGCTGCACTTCCTCCGACCGCCTGCGACAGTAAAAGATGGAGAAAACGGAGCTCCTCGAAGTAGTCGAGGTTATAATTGCTTGAGAGTCCGTCCGTGCCCAAACCAAGTCTCTCATTGTCCGCATAGTATCCGACAGGCGGAGAGCCAACCTGAAGGAACATATTGCTTCTTGGACATAGTATTATTCCGGCTCCGCGCCCGCGCATCTCTTCTGCTTCGGACTCGCTGACCTGAACCATGTGTATCGCTGTGATCTTTGTGTTGTCGAGAAGACCGATACGTTTGGCGTAGGAGACCGGCGAATCGGCGGAAGGTCTCCTGAAAGGCGGTTTTCCGATAAGCGGGAATATCTTCTTTTCGAAGCCGTTTTCCTCACACCTTACGAAACCGACCTCGTCCGGGCTCTCGGCCAGATGCATGCCGAAGGGGGTGCCGTTTTCCCCGTGCGATTCGATAACTTTTTGCAGCAGCTCCGGGCTGCAGGAATATGGAGCGTGAGCGAAGAGTCTTTCCTCAAATAAAGCGCTCTTCTCCAACGTCGAGAAATCAGTAATTTCTTCATTACTGTCCACGACTTCCCTGAAAAGTATCGTTCTTAAACCCGATTTTCCGAGTATGGGCTTATCAATGCCGCCGTATGAAGAAATCTCTCCTACAGTCGTCACGCCAGATTTAATGAGCGACGAAATACCGTCCTCTACAGAACGCACAAGCTCCTCGTCCGAAACGCCGTCTCTCTTGAGAGTAACTATCTGCTCCAGCCATCCCGTAAATCCGTCGAAGGCCTCGAGCTTTCTTTTTATCCATCCGAGCTCCAGATGGACGTGCCCGTTTATAAAACCGGGTAGAAGAATTCCCCTGCCTAGATCAAGCTCGCGCACGCCGCGGTGTCGTTTCTTGATTTCATCCGCCTTACCGACTTCCCTGATCTTGCCGTTCTCGACGAGAACGGCGCCGTTCCCAAGAGGGGGTGACGAGACGGGCAGGATGGTTTCAGCCGATATGATGATACTTTCCATTTCCAAACGTGAGCTTCCCGGAAGAATTGACGTACAGGGCCGCAGCTAGACCATAAGTGTTTTTATCCTGTTGAGCATATCCTCGCTCAGAGTGCCGGAACAAACCTCTTCAACCCCGCCCCTCATTTTTATAGACCAGTCGTCGCGGATCTCGGTATCCAGCTCTCCTCCCGGCATGGATACCGTAACCTTATTATCCGTATAGCCGCTCTTGAGGCACGCCGCCGCGACCGCGCAGGAGCTGCTCCCGGAGGCAAGCGTGTACCCCGCCCCGCGTTCCCATATAAGTATCCCGACCCTGTCCCTTGACTCGACTTTCGCAAACTGGACGTTCGTGCGGTTGGGGAACATCTTATGCGTTTCCAGTATTGGCCCCATTATCCTCGCATATCCCTCGTCGAGATCTTCGACAAACACGACACAGTGCGGGTTGCCGACCGAGACGGCGGTGAATTTGAGTATCTCGCCTTCGACGATAAGCTCCTCGTCCACTACTTCACGCTCCTCACCCAAAACCGGTATTTTCGCGCTGTCGAACGTGGCTTTGCCCATATCGACCGTGACATATGTAACTTTATCACCGCTTATCTCGAGCACCGCAGTAACCAGTCCGCCCGGGGTATCGATCCGGAAGGAGTCCTTGTCCGTATGACCGTGCTCGTAGAGGTATTTGGCGAAAATCCTGAGACCGTTGCCGCTTTTCTCCGCCTCGCTTCCGTCCGGATTTAGAATCCTGAGTCCGAAATCCGCCTTTTCCGTGGGAACCAGAAGTAGTATGCCGTCTGACCCTATGCCGTAATTCCTGTGGCATAGGAGCTTTATTACCTCGGGATTGAGATCGAATGATATTTCCGCGCTGTCGAGCACGAAGTAGTCATTTCCGAGACCGTGTGACTTTACGAATTTATTCATAATAAATAGACGCTCCCCGCTTATTATATATCACTGCCGAATCGCTTGCCCTGTTCATTATTCTCCGTTTTGAATTCCGAGAAAGTCGCGTTAATTCCAACCGAAGAGTACGGACTTTGCGGCCTTGCTCCCATCCACAGCCGAATCGAGCGCGTTTGAGCAGCACTGCCTTACCTCCCCCGCAGCCCAGATACCCGGGACATTTGTACAGTTGTTTTCGTCCGTAACCAATTGTGCAGATTCATCAAGGACAAGGCCGAGACTTCCAACCATACTATTGAGCAACGGGACGGACTCTCTGTCCGGTATCCATAATAAAGTGCCAACAGCTATTTTATCTCCCGTATCAAGCGTCACTGCATCAATTGCGCCGTCCGTATGGTGGATCGTGGTTATCATACCTTTTCGAATTTTAATTCCCGACTCCATAAGTTCTTGATGATAATCCTGGGTAATTGGCATCCCGGCAGGCAAAAAAACAAAGATATCGCCAGTCCAGTTAAGTGATAATTTCGGAAATGTACTCAGCTCCTTCACCGAGCCCGGTACAAATCCCCACACTCGATCCCTGTTCTCATAACCGTCGCAGTACGGGCAATTAATTATGGTTTTTCCCCAGCACTCCAGAAACCCCGGAACATCGGGATAGATGTCCCGGTAACCCAATGCGAGTATAATCTTCTCGGTTTCAATCTTCGTCCCGCTTTTTCCCTTTATCAGGAACAGCCCGGACTTACAGCGGCTGATGTCAACTATACATTCTTCCCTCAGTTCCGCGTTCCGGTAGACGTTTATTTGTTTCCAAACCGTTTCTTTGAATTGAGAGGGCAGAAATCCGTCTATACCTATCATATTATGAATACCTCGGGAAGCGGAATTTCTTGGTGGTCGCGTATCATCAAAAACTACAATCTTCTTTCCGGCTCTCGCTGTCACCAGGGTCACCTGCAGACCCGCAGGCCCGCCACCCACAATTACGACGTCATAGTGCTCAATTGATTTGTCTGGCGCCATTACTCTATTATAAGCCTTCCCCTGTGGCCGTCTCTTCTCAGTTTTGACGCTGTCTTTTCCGCGTCGTCGCGGTCGGAATACCTGCCAACCCTCACGCGGTAATAGCTGTCGCCGCTCACCTGAACAGGCTCGATTCTAACGTCCTGATATTTCGTGTCCAGAAGCCGCTTGAGATCCGAGGCATGTTCCCGAGTGCTGAAAGAGCCGACTTGAATCGTATAGAGCGCATCGAATATACTCCCGTCCCTCGTGGAAGTGGTGGATACGACTTCGACTTTTACCTTAACCGTGCCTGCCTTTAACATCCCTACCGATTTAGCGGCGGCGTAGGACAGGTCTATGATGCGTCCCCTGACAAACGGGCCGCGGTCGTTTATCTTGACGAGAACATCCCTTCCGTTCTCAAGATTCGTAACCCTTACGACAGTGCCCATCGGAAGGCTCTTGTGAGCGGCTGTATAAGCGTATTTACTGAATCTCTCGCCGTTGGCTGCGTGCCGGTTATGCTCTTCTATTCCGTACCAGGAAGCAATGCCGATCTGTGTGTATCCTTCCTCCACATAGCCGCCTGATTCGGGCGGCGCACCAGATTCGACACTTTTTTTCGCGCATGAGAAAAGGACCGGAATTATGAACAATAATAGAGCAATTCTATTATTCATGCTTCCAAAATTTTAACATAGTGGAGGGTTGTTAGGCAAAAAATCCAGTTACAGGGAATTTGCGGTATCGACGTACTGCTCTGTGATTACTTCGATGCTCACCCTGGCGGTGCCCCTGTTTATGATGCCAAGCGCGGTCGCCGCTGCGCGTGATACGTCAATTATGCGGCTTTTAATGAAAGGGCCCCTGTCGTTGACTCTCACCAAAACTTCCTTGCCGTTTCTGAGATTCTTGACTTTCACCATCGTCCCGAAAGGCAGGTTTCTGTGGGCGCCGGTAAATTCGTGCATGTCGTAGGATTCGCCGCTCGCGGTTCTCTTGCCTTGGAATGAACGTCCGTACCACGACGCATTTCCGTACTGCCTGACCTGCTCGGAAGCCATACCCGGCAGGACGAGTAAAAAAAGAAATATAGCTGAGAGAACTGAAATCTTCATTTCATCGGCGTTTTTTCTTAGGTTTTACTATTTTCACTGGATTTTCTTGAGATTGTCAAGGATTCGAATAAAATTATCTAAAACGGTAAAGGATCCGCAATGCAATATTCACCAGAAGAATTTTCGCTTATAAGGCGGCTCCCCCCCTACGTCTTCAGCATAGTAAACGATCTTAAGTCAAAGGCGAGAGCTAAAGGGGAGGACATTATAGACCTGGGTATGGGGAACCCCGATCAGGCCACGCCCGAGCACATTGTAAAAAAATTAGTCGAGGCGTCTTCAGATCCCAGGACCCACAGATATTCGACTTCCGCAGGAATCCCGAAGCTCAGGACGGCCGTATGCGACTGGTATAAACGAAAATACGACGTAGATCTCGACCCGGAAACGGAATCGGTCGTAACCATAGGCTCGAAAGAGGGTATATCACATTTGATGCTGTCCATACTCTCTCCGGGCGATACCGTGATAGTCCCGAACCCGGCGTACCCTATTCATCTGTACTCTGTAATCCTCGCCCGGGGCGACGTGCACAGCGTGCCGTTCACCCGGGAATCGAACGTGATGGAAGGGATCGAAAACGCCGTAAAAGAGACCTGGCCCAAGCCGAAGGTTCTCATGATTTCCTTTCCCAACAACCCGACGACGCACACGGTCGATATGGATTTTTTCAAGGACATATATGATCTTGCGAAGGAGGCGGGCCTGATAGTAGTGCACGACTTCGCCTATGCGGAGCTCTGCTTCGACGACTATAAGGCTCCCAGCTTCCTGCAGATACCGGGGGCGAAGGAGATAGGAGTCGAGTTCTACTCCCTCTCGAAGAGCTACAACATGCCCGGATGGCGCGTGGGCTTTATGGTGGGCAACGAGAGAATCGTATCGGCTCTTAAACGTGTAAAGAGCTATCTCGACTACGGTATATTCACCCCCATCCAGGTGGCTTCTATCGCCGCGCTGAACGGCCCTCAGGACTGCGTGGATGAGATTCGGAGCACTTACCTCTCCAGAAGAGACAAGCTGATTGAAGGTCTGTCGAAGGCGGGATGGGAAATACCCAAGCCCAAAGGGACAATGTTCGTATGGGGCGAGATACCGGAAGAGTTCAAGGCCATGGGATCACTCGAATTCTCAAAGCTGCTTATCGAAAAAGCCAAGGTTGCCGTCTCCCCCGGCGTAGGCTTCGGGAATTACGGCGAGGGGTGCGTGAGGTTCGCACTTGTCGAGAACGAAATGCGGATAATGCAGGCGGTCAGGGGAATCAGGAGATTTCTAAACGGCGGCTGAAGACAAACTTTCGCAGCAAAATTAGTCCTATCGTACTGCAACCCCGTATGCATTAATAATCGAAGTTGAAAAATACGTCGGCCCCTGTTTCCTCGCCTATTTCGCTTTCGAGCGTCATGAAATCGGTAACCCGGTACTCGATAACCGCCCTGTCCGCCGTTACGGTCGAATATGGAAGGCCGGGGCTGAAGAAATAGCGCTCGTAGAAAAACCGCTCGTAAGAAAGGCGCTCGTAACCGACGTAAAGGTCCTCCGTGAGATATTTGCCGATCTCGAAATGCGTGTCCCTGAAGCCCGTCTGCCCGCCTTTGATAGTCATAACGTCGATTGCGAATTCCTCTCCGATCATCTCCCTTAACTCGCCGACAGCCACTGTCCCCAGCACTTCTCCCGCTTTTTCCTGAAACTCGATCCTTTCGTCCGAACTCAGGTTGTCGGAAGACGTCCCGAAAACAAGATAAGAGACGATCTCGTTCTCATCGAGCGGCGGGTCGCTCGAAAGCTGGATTCTCGGCTTCTGGGCCGTCCCGTGTATGTTGATGTATACATCCACACTCGAGACTTCGTACGTGGCCCGCAGGTCGAGGAAAGGATCGATTATCTTCTTGCCCCTGAAGCTAACCGTGCCGCTGTCGACCTTGAACAGCTTGCCCATGAACTGATAATCGCCCCTTACGACATCAATATTTCCGCTTACGACATAGGGCTCGCCGTATTTTTTATCTATGGCGAGCCTGCCCTCGACTTCGATATTGGCGCCGCTCCCCTTGACCCAGGAGTCCTTGGGTATATCCACATTAAGATCGAGTGCGATGTATTCCTCGACGTAGTCGTCTTTCTTTCTACCCGTATAAATGAATTCCTCCTGCTTGTTCTCTTCATCGACGAACCTGATGCTCTCGATTTCCTTGAGGGGCTTATCGGGCACTATCGCCTTAATATTCTTTGCCGTGATATCGCCTTTAATAAAAGCGTTTAAGAATTTTCCCTCGACCACAATGTTCCCGTCCAGATTGGCCGTAACATCGCTCGGGTAAGCCTTCATCAGCATTCCGTCCATAGTCCCTTTTCCGGTGTACGAAAGGTCCCGGAAATCCACCCTGCCTTCGAATATTCCCTGCCCCTGCCCCGTTTTAATCGTAACGGGTTGGAGAGTGCCGTACTTGCCGTCCATGTCCATGACGGCATCCTTTATCGTGATCTTGTTGTTTAGCGCCAACACCTTGAGGCTCATGTCCCTGAGCTCGAGACTGCCGGACACGTCGGGGTCTTCACCCGTCCCCGCCGCGGTGATGTCCATCAGAAGCTTCCCTTCTATCGACTGTATTTCCTCGTTAAAAGCTTTGAGAGGGCTGATGTCCACCCCGTTTGAAGTTATTCTGGCGCTGTAGGTTGTCTTCTTTATGGTTTCATCAACATTTTCCATATCGAGCGGGATATCCGCTTCCGCCGTAGCCGAAAGTATTACATCCGAGTCGTCCGTGATCCTCATATTGAGACCCAGTTTATTGTCGGCGAAGAGCAAGGACAGATTGAGCTCGTCGCTCTTGAACTTCATATATTCGAGGTCGGTGGCCACGATACTGGCTTCCAGGTTCGGTTTACGTAATGAGTTTCCGAGCTTAACCTCGCCCGAAACCTCGCCTTTTACGGGGAACCTTACGTTTAAAAGCTCGGAAGCGTCGGGGAGACTCAGCTTCTCGAGCTTAATCACCCCCTCCATGCTTTCGTCAAAGCCCAGGCTAACGTCGCCTATAACGTAGTTTTCCTTATGATAAAGATTAAACGAGCTTATGTTAACTCTGTCGCCAAGAAGCGTGATCTGAATGGGACGACGATTCTTGAGTACCGCGTCCTCGAGATTTACAGTGACGCTCGGAATCTCCACTCTAGTCTCCTCGCCGCCAAGCTCCCCTATCCTGATATCCGCCGAGTACTTCCTTTTACTCGTTTCCTGAATATCCAACGTGCCGGCTATACCCACTCCGCTGCTGCGCGCGCTGAAACCGGCGAATTGTACAGTCCTGTCCCCGATCTCAATACCCTTGATCTCACCACGCGCGTCGAGACCCGGGTTGCGCAAGTCAATCGAGCTTTCCCCCGAAATCTCTATCTTTTTGGCCTTGAATCTCTGTTTCTCATATACGAAGTCCGAACCCGAAGCGGATACTGAAATCCTGGGATTTTTCATACTCCCCTTGATAGTACCGGTCATCTCGACTGCTCCCCCGGCTTCGAAGCCGGGTGAAAATTTGGAGAGCGCACTCAGGTCCCCGATATTTATATCGTAGTCTATTCCTCGCGCCCCCTGTTGGCCTATGCTGCCCGAAGCTTTGATTTTCATGGGATTGGAATCGATTATGAGCTTTCTGATATTGACGCTGTCAGGGGTATACGCAAGGTCCACGCTGCCGCTCTTAAGCTCCGTATCCAGTATTTTGGACTGAAGAAGCTGTCCCGCAACTTCGGACCCGATAACCCGGGGATGCTCCCCCCCCGTGTCCAACGATCCCTTCAATTTTAGCTCGGAGTTAAAATCGCTCGCAAATCTCTCGTCGCCCAGAATCGGCGCGAAATTAGCGTGTAAGAATTCCGTATCGAGATCATAGTCGGTCTTTTCCTCGGTAAGATGCACGGGGCCGCTGAGCTTGATCTCGCCTGCCTCGCCGCCTGATATTGTCATATCGGAGATGTCAAGGTTCGTCTCGACGTTCACGGCTTTCCTCCATCCACCCGTTACGTGAATTTTAGAATCGACGAGAGCGTCAACATCCTGATTTATGAGCTCATTCCCGGAGCCGCTGTGTTTTTCCAGGATACCGAAGACAGACGGCGTTTTTACGGATTGAAGCGCTACGTCGACGTCGTAAGTGTTGTTTTTGGATTCGTCTTTTATTTCATGGAGCACGATACGGCCGTCGAAAGTCGCATTGCCCAGATAATCGGAACTTAACTTGCCGTTTTTTATATCCACATTTGTATTGTCCACCGTGACCGAGCCGACCGTGCCGCGGAGCTCCTTGTTCATAAGCTCGGAATTTACGAGCCTCAGCTCTCCGGTTGCCTGCAAATCCTGCCATAGCGCAGACGTTCCCCGGGCCTCCACTTCCACGTTCGCGAAGCCTAAATCCTGTAGATTGACCCCTCTGATGGTACCGCTCAGTTGAAAAGACGGATCCATCATGTTTCTAATCTCTCCTTTGGAAACAATGTCCGCGTCCCAGAAGTTGAAAACGAGCCTCTTGACATCGAGCCTGTCGATTTTTTCCTTGTTGGAGTACTCGGCTTGTCCCGATATATCCTTGAAATAGAGCTTTTCATAATCCATGCTCTGAAAAGCCGCTATGAGGAGGGCGCTTTTAAGGTTAAGCTCGGCTTTGTCGGCAATATTGAACATTCTGAGAGACAGATCGGCATACGGCATCTCGAGCTCGTTCCTTTCTCCCTTGTAACGGTCGTCCAGGACCATTTTCGCATCCGTTATTTTGGAATTACGGATGATGATGTTCCAGTCCGGGTTCTCTTTCCTCTCGCCCTCGATCGGCTTAACGAGCTTTTCAAAATTCCAGACACCGTCCTCACTCCGGACCAGATTGATACGAAGACCCTTTACAGACACCTCGTGAAAAGGCATAACCTTGCTGAATACCATCGAGCCGTCGAGGATAATAGGGAGGGAGTAATCAATATAAACCTCTTCGCAGTCTATGAAATTCTCATTGTCTATCTTAAAAGACAGGTTTTTAAGCGTAATGCCCTTCAGGAAATTGCCTTCTATGCTGCCGATGGAAAATTTCTGATTTGTCAGAGCGGTGATGATGGAATTTGTCGTCACTCTGACGAATTCCCGGAAAAAACGGGTCTGGACTATGAAAATCAGAATCCCCGCGATCAGAGCCAATATGATTAAGAAAATGCCTATGGGTTTCAGGACCTTGGAGCGCATAGAATTATTTTAAATTATAACATAACGCCTGCCCCGGCCATCATATCGAAATACTGCGGACCTCCGGTAAAGGTAGATCGATGTTTCCGTTCGACCATAGCATAGACCCGTAAGGCTCTTTTCGTCCTGAATGTCCCCGTCAGATCGCGCTAACTTGCTAACATATAATTGGTCAGATAATATTTTTGTGACTCTTGTTCAAGCGGTCTCTCAATGCCAAAAGTCACGATAGACGGAATAGAATTGGAAGTGGAAGACGGTCTGAATCTTATACAGGCCGCCTCTCGTGTAGGTATAGAAGTACCGCATTTCTGCTATCATCCGGCGCTTAGCATAGTCGCCCAATGCAGGCAGTGTCTCGTCGAGGTAGAGGGAGTGCCCAAGGTAATGCCCGCTTGCAACACCTTCGTCAGAGACGGTCTCATAGTCAAAACCAATACTGAAAAAGCTATCAAGGCCAGAAGGGCCACCGTCGAATTTACGCTTATCAACCACCCGCTCGACTGCCCTATATGCGACAAAGGGGGGGAATGTCCGCTTCAGCTGACGACCGTTAAGCACGGACCGGGCCGCAGCAGGTTCGAAGGACCCGAACAGAAGAAAGTCAGAAGGAAGTATTATCTGAGCGACAGGATTTTATATGACCCTAACAGGTGCATCATGTGCACGAGGTGCGTCAGGTTCACGGACGAGGTTACCAAGACCGGTGAGCTCGGGTTCGAAGGGAGAGGATTCAGGAAGAAAATCGTCGTGTTCCCGGGGAAAAACCTCGACAACGAGATTGCCGGGAACGTAACTGACCTCTGTCCAGTAGGGGCGCTGCTTAACAAGAACAACCTCCACGAGGAGCGCGTCTGGTACTGGAAATTTACAGACACTGTCTGCTCACTCTGCAGTAACGGCTGCAATATCACTGTCGGCGTCGATCCGAGAAAAGGAAGAGTCGCAAGGGTAAGGCCGAGAATTAATATGGACGTGAACGAGTACTGGATATGCGACAGGGGGAGATACGACTTTAAGGAAGTGCAGGAAGATACACCTCGCCTGAAAGGCCCGATTGTCAGAAAAGGAGAGGAATTCGAGATCACGGAGTGGCCAGAGGCCATAAATTTCGCCGCCGAGCAAATAGTGAAAGCATCGGGCAGCTCTCCGGATTCGGTAGCGATACTCGGATCGCCCACACTTACGAATGAGGAGCTTTATCTGCTGAAAAAGATGGGTGAAATCCTGAATACCGGCAGAGTGGCATCAAACGCAGGAGTATTAACCGATAAAAAGAAATTCGGCCTGATCAGCACAGACACCTTCCCGAACAGCGCTGGAGTGAAAGATCTCGGAATCGCCTACGGATCAAACAGCGTAGCGGAATTGATAGAATCACTGCTCGCGGGAAAGATCAAGGTTTTATACGTCGCGGGAGAGGACCTGTTCAAGCTCGTG
>Ga0307426_1000025_pt1 | contig 73734 bp, 68 predicted proteins | sample SalMarWE160340MG_FD_202165 | JGI IMG/M metagenome (GOLD analysis project Ga0307426, IMG submission 202165) | Salt marsh sediment microbial communities from the Plum Island Ecosystem LTER, Massachusetts, United States - WE1603-40 | ecosystem: Environmental > Aquatic > Marine > Intertidal zone >... | reverse complement strand
CGACTACATCGAGCGGTTCTATAACCCTCGACGGCGGCATTCGACGCTGGGCTATGTCAGCCCAGTGGCATTCGAGGAGAGACTGCGGTTAGCTTAGGTTCGTGTCCACGAGACCGGCAGCAGCTCAAACAGAAGTTGCTGGACCAAAGGACGTTCCAGGAAATTTACGCGTACCGGCTTAAAAACATCGTGGCGAATGCTGAAATTGTACACGCCAAGCTTGTCATTGAGGGCGCATATTGGGAGCGGTTCAAGGCCTTGCTACGGCGGATGAATATTGTTTTTACCTCGGTTTTACTCTGAAAAGTGACTTGTGGCTGGCCATTAAGCGATGCCGTAATCTCCAATGGGTTACAGGCCCGCTTGCGCTCAGCCTAAGCCAAACAGTCTAACCCAACCTAAGCCGCTTCCGGCGGCAGCAACGGCCGCTGGATTTGCGGCTGCGGCGAAAGCTCCGGCAGCTCGCACAGCCCTCCGCCCAACACGTAGGGCGGATTAGCGAAGCGTAATCCGCCGTTTTGTCGGCCGCGAAGGTGGCGGGTTACGCCTTCGGCTAACCCGCCCTACAAGGCCGCTTGCCCTTACGCCGCCGCCGGGGGCAGGGTCGGGCGGTCCACCTGCGGGGTCGGGCGGTCCACCTGCGGGCTCGGCGCATGCTGCGGCAGGTCGCACAGCCCGCCACCGATGTAGAGGTGGTGCCACAGCTGGGTCGCCGGCAAGCTGCTCAGGCCGAGCTGCAAGAAGACGTCGACCTTGCCCGTCTTGCCGGTCTTGCCCGCGCCGACTAGTTGCCGCCGTCGGGCGCGCCTGGCCCCAGCAGATACCGCAGCAGACCCGACCAGAAGCCGTTGGTCGCGCCGGCTGGTGCAGGCGACGGCGGCTCGCTGAAAGCGGCTCGGCTCGCCAGACTTAGACCCTGTACAAGACTGGGGCCCTCGACAAGCCGCACCGGTGGGTTCACGCGGCGCGGGCCTTGCACGAGCCGCACCGGCCGGCGCACGACACGCGGAGCCTCGACAAGCTCGATGTCCGGGAGCACCGGCCGCGGTGGCAGGCGCAGCATCACGAGCTCGCGGGCGAGCGACGGCGACACCGCGCGCTGTGGCCTCGGAACCGATCCGTCCACCAGCGCGGAAGCTGCCAGGGGCGCCTCCGCGTCGTCGAATAACGGCTCGTCCTGCTCGCGGGGGTCGAAGCGCGTTTGCGCCGTCGTGAGCGCGACGTCGACGCTTGCGAACCTGCCGATGTAGCCCGGGACCTGCGGGTAGACGCGCCTTCGCACATAGCTCGCCTCGGAGTCTGTCGGAGACTGCAGGACGGTGATGACGAGCGCCGCCACGCCTTGCTTAGCGAAGCCGAGCGTCTCTGCGGCGGCGCGCGAGACATCGAGCTTGCGCTTGCCGCTATAGGGGCCGGCGTTGTTGATCCGCAGCACGGAAGCGTCGCCGGTCTTAGGATTGTAGGCGAGGATGACGGTGCCGTCGGGTAAGAGCGGGCTTGCGGCGTTGTCGTCGCGATCGGCGCGGAAGACGGCGCCCGAGCTCGTCAGACCGCAAGGGTTCAAGGGGTCACGATGGCAGCTGTCGTAGTAGGACGCGATGACGTAGCCGCGCCAGCCGACGAGGGTATCGGTCTGCGCCAGCGTGCCGACGCGGTAGCAAAGCCCATGGAAGCAGTAGCGGCTGCCGGGAGACTTGGCATCCGCCGCAGGCGGGACCGCAACGCCGACAATGAGGGCCGCGGCGGCGCCGAGCAAAGCCGGCCGCGCAAGCCGCCAGCCGGCGACGATACCAGAGGCTGCGGCCCGCAGCGGAGGCTTCTTGCCTGGCATGTGACGAATCGCCGATTCCCCCAAATCAGCTTCTGACCTGCGGGACAACCGTGGCAATTGTTTGAGTAGCCCCGCTCGCGCCGTCGCCGGGGGCAGGGTCGGGCGGTCCACCTGCGGGCTCGGCGCCGATACTACGCCGCCGCCGGGGGCAGGGTCGGGCGGTCCACCTGCGGGCTCGGCGAGTGCTGCGGCAGGTCGCACAAGTTGCCGCTGATGTAGAGGTGGTGCCAGAGCTGGGTCGCCAGCACGCCGCTCAGGCCCATCTTGAGGAACACGTTGATCTTGGCGGCCTGGCCCGATGCGACCAGCTCGTAGTCGTGCCTGACGGTCTGCGCATCGAAATAGCCGGTGCGGATGAGCGACTCCGGGCTCATGAGCTGGCGCACGAACGGCGGCGGGTCGACGAAGAAGGACTCCGCCAGCGGCGCGCGGAACATGCCCTTGGGCCGGAACGCCACCTCCTTGGGAAGGATGCGCGCGGCGGCCTGGCGCAGCAGGTACTTGTCCCTGGACATGCCGCGCAATTTCCAGCGCGGGTGCACCTTGGAGACGAACTCGATCAGATCCTCGTCGAGGAACGGGTAGCGCGTCTCCACGGAGTTGGCCATCGCCACGCGGTCGCCCTTGTGGTTGAGCAGGAGGCCGGGCAGGTGCACCTTGTAGCCGTAGTAGAGCGACTGGTTGAGCGGCGACCAGCGCCGCATGCGCTCCACGTCGAGCGGCACGTCCTCGTAGGCGACGTGCGAGCCCAGGCGATCCTTGAGCTCGGCGCTGAAGTAGCGGTCGCGCGAGCGCGAGACCAGATGATAGATCAGGGTCTGCGCGTGCGCGCGCCCCACCATGTCGTCGATGCGCTTGAGCTCCGAGGTCGTGGCGTGCGGCGCCATTTGCCGGCGGATGACCCGGTTGATCCAATCGGAGCCCTTCCACCCGGCGACGTCCATCCAGTAGCTGAGCTGGCGCAGCTTGAACCAGACATAGCCGCCGAAGGCCTCGTCCGAGCCCTCGCCGGTGAGCGCGACCTTGTAGCCCTGGTGGTGCACCTCCCGCGACAGGCACCACAGCGCGGCGCAGGAGGTGTCGATGACGGGGCAGTCGGCCGATGCGATCAGCTTGGCGTAGGTGTCGGAGATGACCTTGGCGTCGCTGGTCAGGATCGTCGGCAGGCTGCCGATGTGGCGGGCCGTGACCAGCGCATGCTCGGTCTCGTCCAGATCCTTGCCCGGCACCTGGATCGTGAAGCTCGGAAGCGGCCGGCCGCGCAGGCGCGAGGCGGTGGCCAGCACGTAGGCCGAATCGACGCCGCCCGACAGGTAGCCGACCACCGGCACGTCGGCCCGCAGCCGGATCTCGACGGCGCGCCTGAACCTTGCCTCGAACTCGTCGATCAGCTGCTTGCCGTCGTCGGGATATTCCTCCTCGCCGGCGTCGGGAAAGTCGAAGTCCCAGTAGCGCCGCTCCACGATCTCGGCAGGCCGCCCGTCGCGGCGGAACGCGATTCTGAGGTAGTGGCCGGGCAGCAGCGATTGCACGCCTTCGAACATCGTGCGCCGCGTCGACATGGCAAAGAACGTGAACAGGTGGTCGAGACCGCGCGCATCGGTTGCGGCGGGCACGCCACCGGAGGCGAGAAGCGCCTTTATCTCCGAGCCGAAATAGACCCAGTCGCCCTGGCGCGACCAATGCAGAGGGCAGATGCCGACGCGGTCGCGCGCGAGAAAAAGCGTCTGCCTGGAGAGGTCGACGAGCGCCAGCGCGAACTGGCCTTTCAGCTCGGCAAAGACGCCCTCGCCGTACTCCTCGTAGAGATGGACGATAAGCTCGGTATCGGTGTGGGTGCGAAAGACGTGGCCCTTGGCCTGCAGCTCGGCCTTGCGCTCGGGATAGTCGAACAGCTCGCCGTTGTAGACGACGGCGACGGTGTTGTCCTCGTTGAAGATCGGCTGGCGCCCGTCGCCGAGCCCGACGATGCTCAAGCGGCGCGATGCGAGCCCCAGCCCGCGGCGGATCAGGTAGCCGTCCTCGTCGGGGCCGCGGTGAACCAGGGCGCTGGCCATGCGCTGCACGGCGGCCGCCTCAGGCTGCCGCTTGCCCGTCAGGTCGATTATTCCTGCAATCCCGCACATGGCTCCTCGTGTCTACCCATCAACTGTCATTGATTCGTAAATGCGGGCTTACAGCACGCTTTGCACGGCGTCTGTCACCCCGGTAGCAGCGGCGCCCTGCACCCTGCCGGTTTCGGTTGCATGTCTCTCGCTAGAAGAGTGGCTCAAATGAGACGCAACGCTTTGAAGCTCGCGTAACCGTCGCGGCCAACGATGATGTGGTCGTGCACCGCGATGCCCATCGGGGCCGCCGCCGCGACGATCTGCTTGGTCATATCGATGTCCACGCGTGAAGGTGCCGGATCGCCGGAGGGGTGGTTGTGCACGAGCACGATCGCCGTGGCGGAAAGCTCCAGCGCCCGCTTGACCACCTCGCGCACGTAGACCGGCGTGTGATCGACGGTGCCGACCTGCTGCACCTCGTCGGCAATGAGATTGTTTCTCTTGTCGAGAAACAATACGCGAAACTGCTCGCGATGCTCGTAGCTCTGGGCGGCGCGCAGATAGTCGAGCACCTCGTTCCATGACGACAGGGCCGGCCGCTTCATGACCTGCGCGCGCGTCAAGCGCAACGCCGCCGCTCGCACGAGCTTGAGCTCGGTGACGACGATGTCGCCGACATCCTTGACCTCCTTCAAGCGCGGCTCGGGCGCGTTGACGACCTCGGCGAAGGAGCCGAAGCGGGCGATCAGCCGCTTGGCAAGCGCCTTGGTGTCGCGCCTTGGCAGCGCACGAAACAAAATGAGCTCCAACAGCTCGTAATCTGGAAGTGCATCGGGGCCGCCCTTGCGGAAGCGTTCGCGCAACCTCTGCCGGTGGCCGCTGTTGTCGGAGGCGGGCGCCTCGAGGAACGCATGCTGCGTGCCGGGCATTGCCGTGTCGCCATCGCCGTCTTTTGCGCGGCCGGGCATGGCGTGCGTCCCCTCGCTCAGTTGAGCTCGAGAAGGGGACAATCGAGGCCCTTGGGGGAATAGGTGAAGACCTTGCAGCCGTTCTCGGTCACGCCCACGGTGTGCTCGAACTGCGCCGAGAGCTCGCGGTCGCGCGTCACGGCGGTCCAGCCGTCGGTCAGCACCTTAACGTGCGGCTTGCCCAGGTTGATCATGGGCTCGATGGTGAACAGCATGCCGGGCTCGAGCCGCACGCCTTCGCCGGGCTCGCCGTAGTGCAGGATGTTGGGCCGGTCATGAAAGACCTGGCCGAGGCCGTGGCCGCAGAAGTCGCGCACGATGCTGCAGCGCTGAGCCTCGGCGTACTCTTGAATGGCAGCTCCGATGTGCCCGGTGGTGGCGCCGGGCCTGACGGCGGCGATCCCGCGCTTGAGCGCCTCGTAGGTGACGTAGATGAGCCGCTCCGCGCGGCGCGGGATGTGCCCCACCGGGTACATGCGGCTGGTGTCGCCGTGCCAGCCGTCGAGGATGAGCGTCACGTCGATGTTGACGATGTCGCCTTCGCGCAGCGGCTTGGGGCCGGGGATGCCGTGGCACACCACGTGGTTGATCGAGGTGCAGATCGACTTGGGAAAGCCGCGGTAGTTGAGCGGCGCGGGATAGGCGCCGTGATCGAGCGCAAACTCCAGCGCGAGCTCGTCCAGGGTCTCGGTGGTAACGCCGGGCCTCACGTGCTCGGTCAGCATGTCGAGCGCCTGGGCCGCCAGCTGGCCGGCCTTGAGCATGCCCTCGAAGGCTTCGGGGCCGTGCAGCTTTATCTTGCCATCGCGATCGGGTGCGCGGCCAACTTCGACATTCGACATGTACTGATCCTGAGGGCCCGCCATTCGTTGCGCCGTCTCAGGAATGTAGTGCAATTTTCCGGTGGCGCAATGCACCGAACGCCGGATCGGGTCGCATGGAGCTTATCCGAGCCGCTGAGGCGCGTCCGCGATGGGTGGCGACCGGTCTCAGCTCTTCTTCTCTGCCTCTGCGGCGGGCGCGTCCTCGGCCGGCACCTCTTCGGCGGCGGCCTCCGCGACGAGGTTCTGGGCCTGGGCGATCCAGTCGTCCTTCTCGATGCGGCCGTCGAGCTGCAGCGTCTCGTCGATGTTGGCGATGTCGTCGTCCGACAGATTGGCGATCTGCTCCAGCTTGATGCAGTTGAGCTGCCGCAGCCGCGCCGCCAGATCAACGTCGATGCCCTTGATCTTGGTGAGGTCGTCGGGCTCGCCCCGCTGCTTCTTGAAGCCCTTCCACTGCGCGTTGAGGCGGCGCGCACGCGCGTCCGAGCGCTCGGGGATACGCGCGGATTTTCCACGGCGGCCGCGCAGATAATAGAGCTTGGCGCGGCGCACCTTGCCGCGGCGCAAGACCTCGATCTCGGCGATGTAGGGAGAGTAGACGGGGAAGACGCGCTCCACGCCCTCGCCGTAGGAAATCTTGCGCACCGTGAAGTTCTCGTTCACGCCGGCGCCCGAGCGGCCGATGACGACGCCCTCATAGGCCTGGGTGCGCGTGTTGTTGCCCTCGATCACCTTCACCATGACGCGCACGGTGTCTCCGGGACCGAACTCGGGGACCGCACGCTTGAGCGTGACGGCGCTCATCTGCTCGCGCTCGAGCTCGTGGATGATGTTCATGGGCCACCTTAAGCATAGCAAGGCGCCGTGGCGGCTCGGCACGACAGGCCGGCACCCCGCTACGGCAAGCATTGGGGAATTGCCGCGGTCATAGCCGAAACGACCGCCTTTGTCGATATACTGTTTGCCTGGTTTCCGGTGGGCCAAAGCCGCAATGGCGGCTCAGCGCTTGGTCTTGCGGGCGCCGGCGAGGTCCGGGCGGCGGGCTCGCGTCAAGCGCTCGGCCTCCTGGCGCCGCCACTCGGCGATCCTCTTATGGTCGCCCGACAGCAGCACCTCGGGGATGGCCCGGCTCTCCCACTCGCGGGGCTTGGTGTAATGCGGGTATTCCAAGAGGCCCGCCTCGAAGCTTTCCTGCTCGAGCGAGCCCGCCGCGCCGACGACGCCGGGCAGCAGGCGCACACAGGCGTCGAGCAGCACCATGGCGGCCAGCTCGCCGCCGGAGAGCACGTAGTCGCCGATGGATATCTCCTGCATCTGGCGTGCACCGATGACCCGCTCGTCGATGCCCTCAAAGCGGCCGGCGATGAGGAGAACGCCGGGGCCCAAGCTGAGCTCGCGGGCGAGCGCCTGATTGAGCGGCTTGCCGCGCGGCGACAGAAAGAGCAGCGGAGCGTCGGGCTCGCCGGTGCGGGCGTGGTCGACGGCGGCGGCCAGAACGTCGGGCCGCATCACCATGCCGGCACCGCCGCCCGCGGGCGCATCGTCGACCGTGCGATGCCGGCCCAGGCCGAAATCGCGGATGGCGACGGTCATGAGCGACCAGATCTCAGCTTGCAGCGCTTGGCCCGCGAGCGAATGCCCCAGCGGCCCGGGAAACATCTCCGGGAAGAGCGTGAGGACGGTCGCCCGCCACGGCGGGCACTGACCTTTGGCGGGGAAGTGCGGCATTGCCACTTGCTCAGCTGTCATTCTCGGGCTTGTCCCGAGGACCCAACTATCAGGCGACTCAACATCCTGCTCTCATGCTGGGCGCGCCAGGCATGAATCCAGACTTGGGAGCCAGCGTTTGCCCGGGATGACGGTCACACCCCCTCCACGACCACGATGTCGATCGTGCCGGCGCCTTGGCGCGCCTTCTTCGCCTCGGCGTACTCGGCCGAGGTTGCGTAGCCCTGGGCGGCCTCGTAGCTCGGGAATTCGAGGATCACGTTGCGCTGCCGTCCGGCACCTTCCATGATCTGGCAGCGACCGCCGCGCACGATCGGCGTGCCGCCGTATTTGTCGAGCGCCACTTTGGATTTGGCGACGTACTCGGCCCACTTCTCGGGGTTCGTCACGTCGGCATGCGCGATCACATATCCTTTGGGCATGGTTTCGTCGTCCTTCGATTTCGTTTCTCAGCTGGCCGGCGCCCGCCGGGCGAGGGCCTCGCCAATATGGTGGATGAAGCTCTCGGCTACGGTTTTGGGGTCGTCGGACTGCGTAATGGGGCGGCCAACGACGATATAGTCGGCGCCCCCCGCAATAGCGTGCTCCGGCGTGGTGATGCGCTCCTGGTCGTCGGAGGCGCTTCCCGTCAGCCGGATCCCGGGCGTGACGATCAGGAAATTGGGGCCGGTCGCGGCGCGAATGCGTGCGGCTTCCTGGCCGGATGCGATCACGCCGTCAAAGCCCGATTCGAAGGCGAGCTGCGCACGGGCCAGCACGAGCTCTGGTGGCTGCAGCGCCGAGCCCTGCTGCTTCAGGTCCTCCGCGGTGAGGTTGGTGAGCACGGTTACGGCAAGCAGCTTCAAGCGGCTCCTGCCGCGCCCCGCCACCGCCGCGCGCAGCGTCTTGAGGTCGTGGCCGTGCACGGTGAGGAAATCGACGCCGAGCTCGGTGGCGTTGGCCACGGCCCGCTCGACCGTGTTGCCGATGTCCAGGAGCTTCATGTCGAGAAAAACGCGCTTGCCTTCCCCTTTGAGGGCGCGCGCCAGCTCCAGGCCGCCGGCAAAGATCAGCTCAAGGCCGACCTTATAGAAGCCGACACTGTCACCGAGCGTGGCGACGAGGCGCTGAGCCTCCTCGAGCCCAGGCATGTCGAGGGCGACGATCAGGCGGTCTTTGGCGGCGGTCTGGCTCATGGAGAGGGGCGAGGGCTGCGCAGGTCCTTAGCCATGCAGCACGTGAGCGGCGCGCGCAAGCTTCTGGATCAGCATCTTGAGATTCTCCTGGGCGTCCTTGTTCTTGAGGTGCCCATCCGCGTCGAAGCCCTCGTGCGCGCGGGGAACGGCGAACTGCTCCGGCAGCACCAGCGCACCCAATCCGAGCGTCAGCACCGTGCGGACGGTGTTGAGGCTGCGCAGACCGCCCATGCCGCCGGGAGAGGCCGAGCCCAGGGCAAAGACACGGGTCTTGAAGACTTGCTGAGCAACGCCCTCTTCGGGGCGGCTGACCCAGTCCAGCGCGTTCTTGAGCAAGGGCGTGATCGAAGCGTTGTACTCGGGGCTCGCAATGAAGATGCCGCTGTGGGCCTCCATGACCGCCTTGAGCTTCTTGGCATTCTCGGGCTTGCCGTCCGAGGCTTCCAGATCGCCGTGGTAGATCGGCATGGGATAGTCGGCGAGATCGAGAAATGTCGAAGGGATGCCGTTCGCCTCGGCGATCATGGCGCCCAATCGCGCGAGCTTCTTGTTGTGCGAGCCCGCACGTGCCGAGCCGGCGAAGAACAGCAGTCTTGCGGGCGCCGTCATGCGGGCCGTCCGCAGCGCGGGGGTGTGAGTCGGCCGGGTCGCATGGCCGCCCTCAGCCCCCCTTGCTCTCGAAGATATCTTTGACCCACGCAAAGAAGCCGGCGCTCTCCGGGCTCGTCTCCTTGTGGCTTTCGCGCTCGAACTCCTCCAGGAGCTCGCGCTGGCGTTTGGTCAGGCTCTTGGGCGTCTCGACCTCGACCTGGATGTACATGTCGCCGGAGACCTTGGAGCGCAGCACCGGCATGCCCTTGCCCTTCAAGCGGAACTGCTTGCCGCTCTCGGAGCCTTCCGGAATCTTGACGCGGGTCGCCGCCCCGTCGATGGTCGGCACCTCGATCTGGCCGCCGAGCGCCGCGGTCGTCATCGAGATCGGCACCTTGCAGAAGATGTCGGCGCCGTCGCGCTGGAAGAACTCGTGCGGCTTGATGGCGAGAAAGATGTAGAGATCGCCCGCCGGGCCGCCACGCAAGCCGGCCTCGCCCTCGCCGGCGAGGCGGATGCGGGTGCCGTCCTCCACGCCCGGGGGAATGTTGACGGAAAGCGTCCGCTCCTTGGTGACGCGGCCCGAGCCGCGGCAGCTATGGCAGGGGTCCTCGATCGTCTCGCCGCGCCCCTGGCAATTGGGGCAGGTGCGCTCGATGGTGAAAAAGCCCTGGCTTGCCCTGACCTTGCCCTGGCCGCCGCAGGTCGGGCAGGGCGTCGGCTTGGTGCCGGCGCGCGCGCCCGACCCGTTGCATGTTTCACAAGAAACGCTGGTCGGCACGCAGATCTGTGCCGTCTTTCCGGCGAACGCGTCGTTGAGCGCGATGTCGAGGTTGTAGCGCAGGTCGGCGCCGCGCTCACGGCCCGAGCGCGGACGCTGGCCGCGCCGGCCGCCCATGAACTCGCCGAACAGGTCGTCGAAGATGTCGGACATCGAGGAGGCGAAGTCGGGGCCGAAGCCGCGCGCGCCGGCGCCCATGCCGCCGTCGAATGCGGCGTGGCCGAAGTGGTCGTAAGCCGCGCGCTTCTGGGGGTCCTTGAGGATCTCGTAGGCCTCGCTGACCTCCTTGAAGCGGATCTCTGCGTGCGTGTCGTCGGGATTGCGGTCGGGATGGCATTCCTTGGCAAGGTGCCGGTAGGCCGACTTCACCTCTTGCTCGCTCGCCCCTCGGGCAAGACCAAGGATTTCATAGTAGTCGCGCTTGGCCATGTTCAGCGCGTGTCCTTCGGGTTCGTACACTCTTGTCCAATGCCCTGAGATTGGGAGATAGCGATGTTTTGGGGGCGGGGGAAGATCAAGGTTGGCGCAAATTCCGCATAGCCCCGCTCTGTGTTGCCGCGAACCGGCGCAACCGGCAGAAAATCCGATTAGGTTACGAATGCGGGGAGCCCGGCGCTAGCGCCGGGCTCGCCATTCCAGGGAAAGCCTAGTCCAGTCGCTGAGGGGCTCAGGCCGACTTCTTCTTGTCGTCCTTGACCTCCTCGAAGTCGGCGTCGACGACGTTCTCCTCACCCGAGGAGGATGCATCGCCTTCGGCTCCGCCGCCCTCCTCCGGACCGCCGCCCGCGCCCTGCTGACCGGCGTAGATCGCCTCGCCGATCTTCATGGCGGCCTGGGCAAGCTCGGTGGTGGCCGACTTGATGCGCTCGACGTCGTCGGTGCCGAGAGCCTCCTTGAGGGTGGCGATCGCCTTCTCCACGTCGGGCTTGGCCGCTGCAACCGCAGCGTTGGACTCGTTCTCGCTGAGCTGCTTCTCGGTGGCGTGCACCAGCGCCTCGGCCTGGTTCTTGGCCTCGACCTGCTCGCGCTTCTTCTTGTCCTCGGCCGCGTGCGATTCGGCGTCCTTGACCATGCGCTCGATCTCCGAGTCGGACAGACCGCCCGAAGCCTGGATGCGGATCGACTGCTCCTTAGCTGTCGCCTTGTCCTTGGCGGAGACGTGCACGATGCCGTTGGCGTCGATGTCGAACGTCACCTCGATCTGCGGCACGCCGCGCGGGGCGGGCGGAATGCCGACGAGGTCGAACTGACCCAGAAGCTTGTTGTCGGCCGCCATCTCGCGCTCGCCCTGGGAGACGCGAATGGTGACGGCGTTCTGCCCGTCCTCGGCGGTGGAGAACGTCTGGCTCTTCTTGGTCGGGATCGTGGTGTTGCGGTCGATGAGGCGCGTGAACACGCCGCCCAGCGTCTCGATGCCGAGCGACAGCGGCGTAACGTCGAGCAGCAGGACGTCCTTGACCTCGCCCTGCAGCACGCCCGCCTGGATGGCGGCGCCGACGGCCACGACCTCGTCCGGGTTGACGCCCCTGTGGGGCTCCTTGCCGAACAGCTCCTTGACCACTTGCTGCACGCGGGGCATGCGCGTCATGCCGCCGACGAGCACCACCTCGTCGATCTCGGCGGCCTTGAGGCCGGCATCCTTGAGCGCCTTCTCGCACGGGCCTTTGGTGCGCGCGATCAGATCGTCGACCAGGCTCTCCAGCTTGGCGCGGGTAAGCTTCATGGTGAGATGCTTGGGCCCCGACGCGTCGGCGGTGATGAAGGGCAGGTTGATTTCCGTCTGCGTTGCAGAGGAGAGCTCGATCTTGGCCTTCTCAGCGGCCTCCTTCAATCTCTGGAGCGCCAGCTTGTCTGAGCGCAGGTCGATGCCCTGCTCCCTCTTGAATTCGTCGGCGAGGTAGTTGACGAGCTTCATGTCGAAGTCCTCGCCGCCCAGGAACGTGTCGCCGTTCGTTGATTTGACCTCGAACACGCCGTCGCCGATCTCGAGGATGGAGATGTCGAAGGTGCCGCCGCCAAGGTCGTAGACGGCGATGGTCTTCGCCTCTTTCTTCTTGTCGAGGCCGTAGGCGAGCGCGGCGGCCGTCGGCTCGTTTATGATGCGCAGCACCTCGAGCCCGGCGATCTTGCCGGCGTCCTTGGTGGCCTGGCGCTGGGCGTCGTTGAAGTAGGCGGGAACGGTGATGACGGCCTGGGTGATGGTCTCGCCGAGCTTGGCTTCCGCCGTCTCCTTCATCTTCTGCAGGATGAAGGCCGAGATCTGCTGCGGCGAATACTGCTTTCCGTGGGCCTCGACCCAGGCGTCGCCATTGGGACCTTTGACGATGTGATAGGGGACGAGCTTCTTGTCCTTCTCCACCATCGGGTCGTCATAGCGCCGTCCGATCAGGCGCTTGATGGCGAAGAACGTGTTGAGCGGGTTGGTCACGGCCTGGCGCTTGGCAGGCAGGCCGACGAGCTTCTCCCCGTCTTCGGTAAAGGCCACGATCGACGGCGTCGTGTTCACGCCCTCGGCGTTGTCCAGGACCCTCGGCTTGCCGCCCTCCATGACAGCCACGCACGAGTTGGTGGTTCCCAGGTCGATGCCGATCACTTTTGCCATTTGCCTATCCTTATCTCTGGCGGCAGACCGCCCGGACCCGAGGCTCGGCGTCCGGATCCTCCGACCTTGCAGCTCCTGCGCCGGATACGGCCCCCTTTGGAGCATCACAACAGTAAACGGGGCTTATATAAGGTCGCTTTTTGGGCGCGCAACGGGAACGGGCCACACGCATGTGATCAATTTTCCCCACATTTCTTCTCAGGCGCCGTGACGGCGCAAACAGCTGCCGCCCCAGGCGCGCCGTGGCGCAGGCCAAACCGCCCGTCTATGCAGGGGATCTGAGCAATACCCGCGATGGCGCACGCATGTGCCCCAGATTGAGTGCAATCAGGGCGTGTCGCTGCTGCTCTCGCCGGAGCCGGTATCGGCCTCCGAGTCGGGATTCTCGTCCTTTTCGGGCTTGGCGCCGCCTTTGGCCACGACCACCATGGCGGGACGCAGCACCCGATCCTCAAGGACGTAGCCCGGCTGATACACCTGAATGACGGTGCCGGGAGGCACCTCGAGATTTTCCAGCTCGGTCATCGCCTGGTGCCAGTGCGGGTTGAAGGCCTCGCCTTCGGGGTCGAGACGCTTGACGCCGTTGCGCTCCAGCACGTTGAGGAACTCGCGCTCGGTCAGGGTCACGCCCTCGATGAGCGCCTTCAAGGCGGGATCCTCCTCCGCCGCACCAGGGGGCACCGCGGCGATCGCGCGTTGCAGATTGTCGCCGACGCTCAGGATCTCGCGCGCGAACTTGGTGATGGCGTACTTGGCCATTTCCTCCTTGTCGCGCTCGGTGCGCTTGCGCAGGTTGTCCATCTCCGCATGGGCGCGCAGAAGCCGGTCGGTGAGATCGGCAACCTGCGCCTCGAGCGCGGTGTCATCGGCCGCGGCGCCCTTGTTGGCGCCGGGCGCCGCCGGCTCGCTGGGGGATGTCTGCGCCCCTGCCTCCGGGGCCGGGCCGGGCTCTTGATCGGTTTTTTTCGTTTCGTCGGCCATCACGTCTCCGCGTGCTCGCGGGTCCTCGTCTCTGTGGTGGGATTCTTCCAGCGCCGTGCCAATAGCATCGGATCAATCATTACAAAAGCATGCATCGTGAAGGATGCGAGCCCGATATCAGGCGCTAGTGTCCCGATTTCGAAGTTCGCTAGAGCTGTCGGCTGGCGTCCAGAGCGAACTTCGAAATCAGAAGGGACACTAGAACCCTTAACTTGCTAGTGTGATTCAGATCGAGACATTCGCTCCAAACTTGGCCCCATGCGCAGGCGAATGTCTCGATCATCACACTAGGCGGCAAAAATCAAGTCAACAGTCGACTGACGAGCTTGGCCGTGTAGTCCACCATGGGAATGATACGGGCGTAGTTGATGCGGGTCGGCCCGATAACGCCCAGGACGCCGACGATCTTGCGGGTGTCGTCGTGGAAGGGTGCGACGATCAGCGACGATCCCGACAGCGAGAACAGCTTGTTCTCCGAGCCGATGAAGATGCGAACCCCGTCGGCCGATTCGGACAGGCCGAGCAGCTGCACGAGGTCGCGCTTGCGCTCCAGGTCGTCGAACAGCCGCCGGATGCGCTCCAGGTCGTCCTGGGCGGTTACGTCCTTCAAGAGGTTGGCCTGGCCGCGCACGATGAGGCTCTTGCGGTCGTCGAGCGAGCCTGACCATTCGGCAAGGCCCGCCTGGATCACCTTTTGGGTCAGCTCGTCGAGCTCCGCCTTGGAGCTTTGCAGCTCCTTCTCGATATGGCCGCGCGCCTCAGCCAGCGTGAAGCCGCGCACGCGCGTGTTGAGGTAGTTGGCCGCCTCCACGAGCGCCGAGTGCGGCAGGCCCTCCGGCAGCGCGATGATGCGGTTCTCGACCGCCTGGTCCTCGCCGACCAGCACGACCAGCGCCTTGCCCGGCTCCAGAAGCACAAACTCGATGTGCTTGAGGCGAGCGACCTGCTGCTCGGCCAGCACCACGCCGGCGCAGTGCGACAGGCCGGAGATCATCTCGCTGGCCTCGCTCAGCACGTCGTCGATGGAGCTCGTGTGCCGTCCCGCGATGTGGGCCTCGATCTGGCGGCGCTCCCTGGTGGTCAGGTCGCCGATCTCCAGCAGCCCGTCGACGAACATGCGCAGGCCCAGCTGCGTGGGCAGGCGTCCTGCCGATGTGTGCGGCGCCGCGATCAGCCCCAGCTGCTCCAGATCCGACATCACGTTGCGGATCGAGGCCGGCGACAGCGTCATCGGCAGCACCCGGGACAAGTTGCGCGAGCCGACGGGCTCGCCCGTCTCCAAGTACGTCTCGACGATCTGCCGGAGAATGGTGCGGGAACGCTCGCTGAGTTTGTTGAGCTCGCTGAGGCCTTCGGTCATCGCCAGAGGGTATCCTAGGCCTAATGCCATAGCTTGAAGATTAGGGACGCTAAGCCGGATTCGTCAATTTGATCATCGGTTTTGGTTGAAGCCCGATTGGCCCTCCCTTAGGTTCGGGGCCAAATTTGCCCCGCCCGCAGCTGTGGATACCCCTCATCAAGGCCTCAATGCGCCCCTCCAAACGCCAGCCCGACGAGCTTCGCCGCGTCTCCATCGACCGTGCGGTCTCCAAGCACGCCGAGGGCTCCTGCCTCATCAAATTCGGCGACACGCACGTCCTGTGCACCGCAAGCCTGGAGGAGCGTGTCCCCCCTTGGCTCAAGGGCCAGGGCCGCGGCTGGGTCACGGCCGAGTACGGCATGCTGCCGCGCGCCACCACAGAGCGCACTCGGCGCGAGGTGACGGTCGGCCACCCTTCGGGGCGCACCCAGGAGATCCAGCGCCTCATCGGCCGGGCACTGCGCGCCATCGTCGACATGAGCCAGCTGGGCGAGCGGCAGATCTCCATCGATTGCGACGTCATCCAGGCCGACGGCGGCACCCGTACCGCGGCCATCACCGGCGCCTGGGTGGCGCTGCACGACTGCATCCAGTGGATGAAGCTGCGCGACATGGTTAAGGACTCGGTCCTGCGCGATCAGGTGGCCGCGGTGAGCTGCGGCCTCTACAAGGGCACGCCCGTGCTCGACCTCGACTATGCGGAAGACTCGACGGCGGAAGCCGATTCCAACTTCGTCATGACGGGTGCCGGCGGCATCGTCGAGGTGCAGGGCACCGCCGAGACCGTCGCCTTCAGCCAGGACAGCTTCGACCAGCTGATGGTGCTCGCCAAGAAGGGTATCGGCGAGCTCGTCGCGTTGCAGAAGCTGACGGTTTCCTAAGAGGGCAGTGGGCAGTCGGCAGTCGGCAGTCGGCAGTCGGAACAAGCGAGCCTTCTACTGCCGACTGCCTACTGCCGGAATCCAGATGCAACCCTCAGGCATTCTCGAAACCGTCCTCTATGCCACCGACCTCGACGCCATCGAGGCGTTCTACCGGCGCGTCCTCGGGCTCGAGCCCTACGCCAAGGCGCAAGGGCGCCAGGTCTTCTATAAGTGCGGCGACCAGATGCTGCTTTTCTTCAATCCGAACGCCACGCAACACGCGCCCGAGGCGGGTGCCAAATTACCCGTGCCGCCGCACGGCGCCTTCGGCGAGGGCCACGTTTGCTTCCGCGCCAGCGCCAGCGAGGTTGCCGCGTGGCGGGCGCATCTCGAAAAGGCAGGCATCGCCATCGAGGCCGACTTCGAATGGCCGGGCGGCGGGCGCTCCATCTATTTCCGCGATCCCGCCGGCAACTGCCTGGAGTTCGCCGAGCCGCGCATCTGGGGGTTATAAGTGACGCAACGTTTCAAGCGCGGCGACCGCCTCGTCGTTGCCAGCCACAACCCCGGCAAGGTGTGGGAGATCAACCAGTTGATCGGACCTTACGGCCTTGATGCGGTGCCGGCCGGTGCCCTCGGGCTCGCCGAGCCTGCGGAGACGGAAACGACATTCGAGGGCAACGCCAAGCTCAAAGCCCTGTTCGCGGCCGAGGGCTCCGGCCTGCCCGCGCTTGCCGATGACTCAGGGCTCGAGATCGACGCGCTCGGCGGCGCGCCGGGGGTCTACACCGCGGACTGGGCCGGCCCGAAACGCGACTTCTCCATCGCCATGCAGAAGGCCCATGATCAGCTCGAGCAGCGGACCGGCTGGGCCGGCGAGCCGACGCGCGCCAACTTCATCTCAGTGCTGTGCTTGGCCTGGCCGGACGGGTCGGCGGAGTTCTTTGAAGGCAAAGTTTACGGGTTTGTCGTTTGGCCGCCGCGCGGGAGCAACGGTTTCGGCTATGATCCGATCTTCGTCGCCGACGGGCACAGACTGACGTTCGGCGAAATGGAGCCGGCCGACAAATATGCAATCTCGCACCGAACCCGCGCCTTCGACAATTTCAAGCGCGCCTGTCTCGAAGGCGGAGGCTGACGTGCCCGGCTTCGGCGTCTACGTCCACTGGCCGTTCTGCGCGCAGAAGTGCCCCTATTGCGACTTCAACAGCCACGTGCGCTTCGGCGGCATCGACGAGGCGCGCTTTCTCGCCGCCTACCTGCGCGAGCTCGATCGCACGGCCGCGCGCACCGGGCCGCGCGCGGTTCAAAGCATCTTCTTCGGCGGAGGGACGCCGTCGCTGATGGCGCCGCGGACGGTCGCGGCCATCCTCGATCGCATCGCCGGGCTTTGGACCATCGCGCCTGGGGTGGAGATCACGCTCGAGGCCAACCCCGGCAGCGTCGAGGCGGATCGCTTTCGCGGCTACGCGCAAGCCGGCGTCAACCGCGTCTCGCTCGGCGTGCAATCCCTGGACGACGCCGTTCTGCGCGCGCTCGGCCGCATCCACAGCGTCGCCGAGGCGCGGCGCGCTATCGAGATCGCGCACGCCAATTTCGCTCGCGTCTCCTTCGACCTCATCTACGCGCGGCCAAAGCAGACGGTCGCGCAATGGTGCGATGAGCTTAAGCAGGCGCTGGCACTGGCGGCCGGCCATCTTTCGCTCTACCAGCTGACCATCGAGCCGGAGACGCCGTTTGCGGCCCTGCACGCTGCGGGCAAGCTCGTCGTGCCCGACGGCGAGACCGCACTCGCGCTTTATGACACAACGCAAGTGCTGACGGCCGGCGCCGGCCTTGCTGCCTACGAGATCTCCAATCACGCGGCGCCCGGCGAGGAAAGCCGCCACAACCTGCTCTACTGGCGCTATGGCGAGTATGCCGGCTGCGGTCCGGGTGCGCATGGGCGCTTGGTGATCGGCGGCGTGCGCCACGCCACCGTTGGCGAGCGCCATCCCGAGCGCTGGGTGGAGCTTGTCGAGCGCGAAGGACATGGCTGGACCGAGGATGTGCCGCTGACGCGCGCCGAGGAGACCGACGAGAGGCTGTTGATGGGGCTGCGTCTGCGAGAGGGTATCGATCTCGACCGGCTCGCCCCAGGCGGGGCCGCGGCCTGCGGCGCGACGATCGCTGAATTGGTGCAATTGGGGCTATTGGAAATCGCAACGGGCGCGGAGGCCGGGGCTCAGGTCCGCGCGACGCCGAAGGGCCGCTTCGTCCTTAACGAGGTCGTGCTGCGGCTCGCCATGGGCCTGGACGGGCCAAGGAGCGCGCATTCGCCGATGGACAATCTGGCTTCCGCCAACTAATCACCGCGCCACATGATACGACGCATCTACGATTGGATGATGAGAAAGGCGGGCGACAGTCGCGCGCCGTGGGCGCTTGCCTTCGTCTCGTTCGTCGAGAGCTCGTTCTTCCCCATCCCGCCCGACGTGATGCTCATTCCCATGACGCTCAGCCGCCGCGAAAACGCGTGGTGGTATGCCACGATAGCGACGGTCGCGTCGGTAATTGGCGGCCTCTTGGGCTACGCGATCGGCTACTTCGCCTATCAGGCGATCGGTTTGCCGATCCTCGAATTCTATGGACGAGAGCACGCGCTCGACAGCTTCATCGCGTTTGTTCACGACTATGGCGTGCCGGCCGTCATCTTAAAAGGCATGACGCCGATACCCTACAAGGTCGTTACGATTGCCGCCGGGGTCGCCAAGATGGACCTGCTCGCGTTCATTGGCGCCAGCATCATTGCCCGCGCCCTGCGGTTCTACCTGGTGGCCAGCTTGCTGTATTGGTTCGGTCAACCGATCCGCGACTTCATCGAAAGTCGCTTGACCCTCGTCACGACCGTATTCGTCGTCCTCTTGGTGGGCGGCTTCGTCGTCATTAAGTATCTGATCTAGAGCGATGATCTAGGGTGCTTTGATGACTTTTGCCGTCTCAGATCCGACCGGCCACCTGGCCTACAAGGCGGGGGCCATGGCGTTCATGCTGGTTGCCGCCACGATCATCGCCGCGCTTGGTTTCGAGCACATCGGCGGACTGCCGCCGTGCCACCTGTGCCTGGAGCAGCGCTATGCCTACTATGTTGGGATTCCGGTGCTTTTCGGCGCGCTCGTTCTGCTCAGCGCCGGCGAGATGCGCTGGTCGGCGCTTCTCTTCTTTCTGATGGCTCTGGTGTTTCTCGCCAACGCCGGGCTCGGTGTCTATCACGCAGGCGCCGAGTGGGGCTTATGGCCCGGGCCCGATTCGTGCACGGGCACGCAAGAGCTCGCGACCTCCGCCGGCAGCCTGCTGGACACTCTGAAGACAACCAACGTGATCCGCTGCGATGAGGCGGCTTGGCGCTTGTGGGGCATTTCGCTGGCGGGATGGAACGTTGTCGTGTCGCTCGTGGTTTTCGCCATGTGCCTGCGCGCAGCCGCCGAATCGCTGCACGCCGACTAGAAGCTGAAATCGTTGCAGCTTGAGCCGGTTGCGGGGCACGGCATGCGCCGGCGCCGGCATTGCGTTCAGCAACTGTCAAGCGAAATGCCGTTGGGCAGACACGGACCTGCCTTGTCGTGGTCAAAAAGTAACGGTTAAGTCCCTCTCGTTCGCGGAACACATGGCGAACCCGTCGCGTAGGGGGGACGGTGTCTTGAAGAGGGTACCGCGTCACCGCCGGTCATCGGCATCGCCTGCTTGTGAGTCAAGCCGCGGCGTATCGCGGACGGGCATGTCTGTCACCACGGGAACCCCCGCGTACGAGTTTGTTGCGTTACGTGCTTCGCGTCTCAGTTCTGTTCAGCGTCAACATCCCAATGTTCTGCGTAGCGTAGCGTTGCGTACGGTTGCGTCCGCGTATCCAAACTCCCCCCGCAACACGCTTGCCCGCGTGTTGGCAAATTGGAAGCAGACCGCTCGGAGAAGCATTTTCCTGCGTATTTCCGCGCGGTCTGCCGACCTCAACCGGAGGGATCGTCACTGGGGCGATGGCCGTGCGGCGGTGGCCCCGAGCGTTGTCTTAAGATCGGCGGCAGGTCCGTCCGGAGAGTGCAAGTGAGGTTTGTCGTGGCGTCAGAGTCCAAAGGTTGGCGTTCGCTTTCGGAGTTGGTCGACGAGGTGCTGGTTTCCGCGGGCCGTGCGGCCGAGACGCCGGCGGAAATTGCAGCCGAGACAGCTTCGGAACGATGAATTGGCAAGGTTTCAGGGAGGCCGAAGCGGCCTTCCAACGAGTAGGCAAGTACATGGAGCGTTGGAGCCAAAGGTCTCCACGAGGCATCGCGTGATAGGGTTCTGCGTAGTGGTGTCATTGCGCTCTGTGTGCTTGCCGCCCCATCAGGGCGATTGCGGCTGAAGCAAGTCGGCCGGCGTATCAAGATGCGGCGTAATCAAAAGCAGCGTAACGAAATCGAGGAGGTGTCCAATGAGTCCCCATCACGTCAATCCGCTGCAGTGGCATCAGGCCGTCGGCATCGCGCGCCAATCCTGCGCGCGTTTTTTCCGCGACGGTGGAAGTCCTGAGGATGCACTGCATGCGTTCGGCGTCTGCGCGGATGCGAGGATGGCCGGCGACTGGGGCAAGGCGGTCGACGCGATCGCGGAGGTGCTGTGCGCCCCGCCCGTGCGACGCGCGGCTTAGAAGTGCCGGGCCCGCATCGCGGGCCGCCGGCGCGACCCGAGAACGCCAAGCGGCCCCGGCGATGACGCCGGGGCTTTTTTCGTTGTGTGTCTGGCTGATGGAGAGGAGAAGCGCCTTACGGCTCCAGCTCGGTATCCCAGTAGAGATAATCGAGCCAGCTCTCGTGCAGATAGTTGGGCGGGAACAGCCGCCCGTTGCGATGCAGCTCGAACACCGTGGGGCGGTAGGGCACCTGCATCGGGTGCATCTCCGCCTCATCCGGCATCTCGCCGCCCTTTTCCAGATTGCAGGGTGCGCATGCCGCAACGACGTTGTCCCAGCGGGTCTGACCACCGCGCGAGCGCGGGACCAGGTGGTCGAAGGTCAGATCCTCTCTCGAGCCGCAATACTGGCAGGTGAAGCGGTCGCGCAGGAACACGTTGAATCGGGTGAAGGCGGGGTAGAGCGCCGGCTTCACGTAGGTCTTGAGCGACACCACGCTCGGCAGCTTCATCTCGATGGAGGGGCTGCGAACGAACCGGTCGTACTCGGAGACGATGTTGACGCGGTCGAGAAAAACGGCCTTCACCGACTCCTGCCAGCACCAGAGCGACAAAGGGTAGTAGCTCAAGGGCCGGAAGTCGGCGTTAAGGACAAGGGCCGGAAATGAATCCGGAATGGCCGCGTGCGCGTTCACGTTCTAACTTCCTGTCGGTTCTCTTTCGCGAATCGCGTTCTCCCCGAAGTTTCGGCCGGGATACTAGCCGTGCGTATCAACTCTGTGAAGCTCCCCCCGGCCGGGAGCGGTTTCCTATTGGCCAGCGTGTTGGCGAGCGTGGCCCGGGCGCCCAATTACAGGAAATCTAGGCGTTTTTCGGGTGCCTCTCGCCCATGGGCGCGACCTTGTAGTAGGTCCACAGCATGTGCGCCGCCACGCCGCGCCACGGCCGCCAGCGTTCCGCGATGGTAAGCAGCGCCTCGCGGTCGGGGCGCTCGGGCAGGCGCAGGGCGCCGGCGGCGGCGGTCTGCAGCGCCAGATCGCCGGGCGCGAAAGCATCCGCCCGGCCCAGGCAGAACAGCATGTAGATATCGGCCGACCACGGTCCGATGCCGGGCAAGGCCGTCAAGGTCTGGTGCACGACGGCCTCCGGCGCGTGCGCGAGCCTATCCAGCTCCAGTCCGTTGTCGATGGCGGCGCAGAGCGCGCGCAGCGTGCGCACCTTGCCGCGCGAAAGCCCCGCTTGGCGCAGCTGCGCATCGCTCAGCGCAAGCAAAGCCGCAGGTGCCATCGGTTGAACGGCAAGCGCGAGGCGCCGCCAGATCGCCTCCGCGCTCGCGATCGACAGCTGCTGGCCGACGATGATGCGCGCAAGCCCCTCAAAGCCCGGCGCGTGCCGGCGCAGCGGCGGATCGCCGGTTTGCGCGTGCACGCGGCGCAGGTGCGGGCACTTGCGCCGCAGCGCGCGCACGCCTTTGCGCACGTCGTCGTCCGTCTCAATGATCCGCGATTGTCCTGGGCGCTTCATGAGCATTGCCGGCGTCGAGCTTTTGCGCGGGAACGAAGGCGAGCGTAGGATCGCTGCACAAGAAGGCAAGCGGCACCCGTTGCCAAGGTGTCGGAGCGTAGGGCAATCGCCCGCACGTATCCGCCCGGCGCAGGACGCACTGGCAATTGCCAGTGAGGCAGGGCATTAACTCGGGCCCATGACAGGGTCGCCCATTCTCCGCTTTGCTCCAAGTCCCAACGGATCGATGCACCTCGGCCATGCGCTGTCGGCGCTCGTCGGCTTCGATATGGCGCGCCGGCTCGGCGGGCGCTTTCTCGTGCGCGTCGAGGACATCGACGTCGCGCGCTGCAGCGAGGAGCACATCACCGGCATCTTCGAGGACCTCGCCTGGCTCGGCATCAGCTGGGAGGAGCCGGTGCTGCGCCAGTCGCAGCACTTCGCCGTCTACAGCGAGGCGGCCCAGTGGCTCGAGGCGCAAGGCCTGCTCTATCCCTGCTTCGCCTCGCGCAGCGAGATCTGGGAAGCGGCCGCCGGCGGCCCGCTTGATCCGGACGGTGCGCCGATCTATCCGGGGCTGCACAAGACGCTGTCGAAATCCGAGATCGAGGAGCGCATCGGCAGGGGCGAGCCCTTTGCGCTGCGCCTCGACTTGGAGCGCGCGCTCGAGGCGGCAAAGCGCAGGCTGGACGGCCGGCCGCTGACCTTCACCGAGCTTGGCGAGAGCGGAGAGCCGTCGATCATCGAGGCGCGCCCGCAGCGTTGGGGCGATACGGTGATCCTGCGCAAGGACGTGCCGGCGAGCTATCACTTGGCCGTCGTCGTCGACGATGCCCGCCAGGCCGTCACGCATGTCACGCGCGGTCGCGACCTGTTCGAGGCCACCGACATTCAGCGCCTGCTGCAGGTTCTATTGGGGCTGCCCGAGCCGCTCTATCACCACCATCGCCTGCTCACCGACGGCGAAGGGCGCAAGCTTGCCAAGAGCGCGGGCAACACCGGACTTTCGAGCCTCAGGGCCGGCGGTGTCTCACCCCGGGATATCCGGGCAAGGATCGGTTTAGGTTAACGCAAGATCGCCACCGCCGCTTTCCCCGGCCGGATGCCCGCTTTAAGCACTTGGCGTTGTCTGGCATGGTCAATAAAGGGTATCGGGCCCGGTCTGTGGCCGGCGTCGTTGGGGCATGTCGCGCGTGAAGAAGCCCGCCTCCAGAAAGCAGAAGGCGAAAGGCGGCTCGGGCCGGGCCAGCAGGCCGGCGCCGAGTCCGTTGGATCCGTGCGCGCGATCGCCCCGCCGCCGTCCCGCACAGCCGGCCGGCGCCTACGCGGGCGACGAGCGCAAGTCGCTCGCTCTGCTGCTCACGCCGTTCCTCGTCATGACGCTCGCCGTCGGGGCATCCCAGTGGATCGCCCCCAGGGATTCAGACCGCCGCCAGTTCGCGTTGCTCCCCGATGCAATGATCGCTCCGGAGGCGAGTGCGCCTCCGGCAAGGCTCGCTGCCGCGTCGCCCAAGGCGGCGAACGTGGTCGAGAGGCCGCAGATGGCGCGGACGGTGCAGGTCGGTGAGGCCGTGACCGCAATAGCGCCCCGCACGACGCTGCGCCAAGCGATGCCGTACCGGACCGTCGTTGCCTCGCTCGCGCGCCCGACCCGCGTCGGCAAGTGCATGGCGCCTGCGCTGGTTGCCGCCGCGCCGCCGCGCGGCGCGACCGTCGCGGCAGCGAGCCCGGCAGCGTTTGGGCGCATGCTGGCACGCGCGGCGCGGGCGCAGACGCAGGATCTCGTCATCTATTCGGACGCCTACCGTCAGATACGCTTTCCCATGGGCGACGTGCCGGCGTTCTACGGCGTGTGCACCGACGTCGTCGTGCGCGCCTACCGGTCGCTCGGCATCGACCTTCAGGTGCTCGTGCAAAAGGCGGGCATGGGAACCGGCGACCCCAGCATCGACCACCGGCGCACCAAGACGCTGCGCCGCTTCTTCGAGCGCTTCGGCGAGTCGCTGCCGGTCACCGACTTCGCCGAGGACTACCTGCCGGGCGATATCGTGACCTACCACCGGGCCTCGGGGCGGACATCGCAGTCGCATATCGCCGTCGTCTCCGACGTGGTCGCACCCTCCGGGCGCCCCATGATCGTGCACAACCGGGGCTGGGGCCCGCAGCTGGAGGACGCGCTTTTCGCCAGCCATATGACCGGGCACTACCGGTTCGCGGGCGACATATCGGCGGGACGGGAAGCTGGCCTGACGACGCCTCCCCGCGCCGAGCGCTTGGCGCAGTCGCCTGCCCCGCCACAGCGGTCGGTCAGCACGTCCGCCACGCCGTAGGCCCGGCGCCGGCCGCCACCATCGCGGTTTTCCCTGTGTTGTGAGCGAAGTCCGCTATCCATCGGACAACGCATGACTTTGTAGTTTTGGTAAGTGATTTCTTAAGAGTTGTCGGAAAATACTACAGCAATGTGCAGCGCTGCATGAGGCGTTGAAGGTTCCGTGTTGCCGGTCACCGCTATTGCGACTTGTTATTGCAGGCAAATAAGCGCAGCGTAGGTAGAAATACGGGTCGAGTCCCGTATTCTATGCAACACGTAAGCTTTGATGTCGGATGTCGCAGATGCAATCTTTGTGGGCAAACAACAAAGCTTTGACTTCCTATGCTGGGGCGACTTTTTACTTTTGTGAGGGGACAACTTGCGGCCGTCGGCAGCGAGATCGCGCAGTATCGCCCCGTCCTTAACTTTTCCGCTGGCCCTGCGCCTCTGAGCCCGTTGAGAGAAGTCGAGCCGTTGTCGCCCGCCGATCATTGGCTGCGCGCGACCGGCGCGATAAGCGCCGCCATTGCCGGCCTTGATCACGTCCAACACTTCCAGGCCGCCGCCGCCTTCCAGATCGATGCGGCGGACTACGCGCTTCAGCACCTCATGGAGGAGCTTGCCGCCGTGATGCCAATCCCGGCTGATGGGGCGCCCCTGCGTGCCATCCTCGCCGAGGCTGCTAGGCCGGTCGCGGCGGGCAAGGCGCTCGCAGCGTAATTGGCGGCGCGCGTCAGGCCTTGGGTCTTTGCGGTCCTCGTGCAATCGCGGAAAGAGGCTAGCTCTCTATTTTGTCGTGCGTCTTGCCGGAAAACCGGTTCCCGCTTTTCCAAGAAGCACTCTAGCGCACGGTGCGCTCGGTGGCGGAGAGCTTGGTGGGTGCAAACGAGGTTGGAGCCGCGTCGACGACAGCCGCGCCAAACTTCTGCACCTCGAGCACGGCCAGCCCGCGGTGGCTCAGGCCGTTGGCATCAAAGCGCACAATGCCGTCCACACCGGAAAAACCGTGGGGCCGCGTCAGGTTCTCCGCCGTGAAGCGGGAGCCGGGCGGATTGTCGGACAGCGAGATCGCCAAGCGGACCGCATCGTAGGCGACGCCGGCGATGCGCGGCGGCGTGCTGCCGAAGGTTTTGGCGAAGTTCTCGGCAAAGGTGCGCCAGGCGGTCGGATCCGGACTGGGGTACCAGCCGCCCACGAAGGCGTCGTCGCGCCCGATCGAGGGGAAGTCCCAGGCGCCGGTGCCAAGCAGCTTCACCTTCCTCGGATCGAGACCCGAATAGGCAATGACCGGCCCGATCTGCGGCAGCGCCTCCTGCCCGCCCGGCAGGAACAGGGCATCGACGGGGGCCAGCTCGTCCTCGCCGGTCTTGATCGCCTCGACCACCCGCTTGGCCGGTCCCAGCATGCCGTTGGCGGCCGGGGGGTATCTCTCCACGATGGGAACCGTGCCGCCCGCCCGCTTGACGGCGCGGCGGAACGCCTGCTCCACCGCGTGGCCGTAGGCGCTATCGGGAATGAGCGCAGCGTAGCGCAGCTTGCCCTGCGAGACGGCGAACGCGATGATGCGGTCCACCTCCTGCTCGGCCAGGAAGCTCATCAGATAGACGCCGTTGCCGGCGACTTGCGCGTCGTTGGAAAAGGCGAGGATCGGCACGCCGGCCTTGCGCGCTGCCGGAGCCGCGCCGGCCACCGCCTTGGAGAAGAGCGGACCCAAGATGATCTCCGCGCCCTCTTTGACGGCTGCGTCGGCCGCGGCACGGGCGCCGACGGTGGTGCCGCCGTCGTCCTTGGTGATGATCTGCACCGATGGGTCGTTGAGCTCGAACAGCGCCAATTCCGCCGCCTGCTTCAGGCTCTTGGCTATGGCTGCGGTTTCCCCCATGCCGCCGAGCGGCAAAAGAAGCGCGATCTTCACCGGAGCCCGCTGGCCCCCTTCTCCCGGCGCGGGTGTGATCGAGGCGGTGGGGCCGGGCGTCGGCCCCATGCTTGTGGAGCAGGACGCGAGCAGAAGCGCCAACACGCCGAGGACCGCGGCGCGCCAGACGCGCGCGCTGCCGTGTGCCAGTTCCAAGGTCGTCCGCATTCGGTAGAGGTCCCCAGAGATTCGTAATACCCCGCGCCTGCCATCCAGGCCCGTTGGCCTGTGCGGCTGGAACGGTGTAACGATTCTCTGGGATTTGGTTAGACGCTTGCTCGCCCCGAGGGAAGTGCCCACTTGCCACTATCATCAAGTTTTGGCGCAGGTGCGCGGTCCGTGGGCATGAAGGATGCTCAATGAGCGGTCCGCAAAGCGATTCGCGCAGCATTCCGGCGCGCACGGCCGAAGAGATGCAGCAGCACCTCGATAGGGACCTCGCGCCTGGCCTCTATCTCGTCGCCACGCCGATCGGCAACCTCGGGGACATCACGCTGCGTGCACTGAGCGTCCTTGCGCGCGCCGATATCGTCTTGTGCGAGGACACCCGCCACAGCCGCACGCTGCTGGCGCATTTCAAAATCGCTACGCCGACGCGGCCCTATCATGAGCACAATGCCGCGCGCGAGCGCCCGCGCGTGCTGGGCGAGCTTAAGGCGGGCCGCCGTGTCGCGCTCGTGTCCGACGCCGGGACCCCGCTCATCTCCGATCCCGGATGGAAGCTCGTGCGCGCAGCGCTCGATGCCGGGCACAGGGTCGAGGCGCTGCCGGGTGCGTCTGCGGCGCTCGCCGCGCTCACCGTCGCAGGGCTGCCGACGGACGCTTTTCTCTTTGCCGGCTTCCTTCCGCCCAAGGCCGGGGCGCGGCGTGCGCGCATCGCCGAGTTGGCGCAGGTGCCGGCAACGCTCGTGCTGTTCGAGGCGCCCTCGCGCGTGTCCGACACGCTCGCCGATCTCGCCGCAACGCTCGGCGACCGCCCGGCGGCGCTCGCCCGCGAGCTGACCAAGCTGCACGAGGAGGTGCGCCGCGCGCCGCTCAGCCGGCTCGCCGACGAGATAGCGCGCGGGCCCCTCAAGGGCGAGGTCGTCGTCGTGGTCGGGCCGCCGCAGAAGCAGGACATCACCGACGCGGAGATTTCCGCCGAGCTCGAGACGGCGCTCAAGGACAAGAGCCTGCGCGACGCGGCCAAGGCGGTGGCCGATGCGCTCGGCGTGCCCAAGTCGCGCGTCTACGAGCTGGGGCTTGGCAAGGCGCGCAAGGACAGCTGATGGCGGTCTTTCGCAGAGATACCGTTGCGCCGGGCGTCGCCGAGCGGCGCGCGCGGCTGCGCCGCGGCCGCGTCTCGGAGGCGCTCGCCGCCGCCATGCTCATCGCCAAGGGCTATCTCATCTTGGGGCGGCGGGTGCGGACGCGCGCGGGCGAGATCGACATCATCGCCGTGCGCGGAAAACGTCTTGCCTTCGTGGAGGTGAAGCGGCGGGCAACGCGCGAGGAGGCGGAAGCCGCGGTGACGGCCGAGCAGGCGGCGCGCATCCGCCGTGCCGCCGATTACTGGCTGGCGCACCGGCCGCGATTTCACGAGCACGAGCAGGGCTTCGACGTGATCTTTCTGGTGCCGGGCCACTGGCCGCGGCACATCCCCAACGGGCTGTAGCCTTAGTCCACCGGCAGCAAATCGAAGTCGCGCCGCACCTCAGCATAGGCGTATACCAACCAGCGCCGTGCCTGACCGGAAACACTTTCAACAAGGCGGGCCCGCCAATTTGAGCGTCCTTCGTCACAGTGCAGGCGTTCGATCGCAACGTCGGACGGGTGCGCGCCGACATCGTGCGGCTAACGGTTTCGTCCGCCTTCCCTCCACGTCATTCCCGCGGAGGCGGGAACCTAGGACACCTGGACGACTGTCTAGGGTCTCCGCCGTTCGGTATCCGCGGGCAGGTCGAGGATCGCCCCGCTATGGCGGTCAAATAGATCCAGCCACTCCGGGTTTGCGCCCTCGATCAAACGGATCTTCCTGAGCCGGTTCCACTTCTTGAGCTGCTTTTCTCGGGCGATCGCCGCTTCCATTGTCTCGTGCATCTCGTAGTAGACGAGGCAATGCACGCTATGCTTCGCCGTGAAACCGGGAACGAGATCCTGAATGTGAACGCTCACACGGCCTGCAAGATCGCTGGTAACGCCAATGTAGAGCGTGCCATTGCGCGCGCTCGCCAGGATATAGACGCAAGGAGACTTGCGCATCGTATTCCCTCCCAAGGGAGCATCTTTTAGCTTTGTGCAAGATGCTGCAACCTGAGCGTCTGCTGAAGCGTGACTAGGTTCCCGCCGTCCATGCGAAGCATGGCTCCGCCACGACGCGGGAATGACGGGGGTGGGGGGTCAAGGCGTTACGCATTGACAGCCAGCCTTCGAGGCGGTCTACCGTCGCTTGCCGAAAAACCGAGCCTCCCCAATGCCCTTGCGCGTCGCCTGCCAGATGGACCCGATCGAGAGGATCGACATCCTCGGCGATTCCACCTTCGCCCTACTCTTGGAGGGCCAGAAGCGCGGGCACGACATGTTCTACTACACGCCGCCCGATCTCGCCTTGCACGGCGACCGCCTCTTGGCGCGCGGCATGACCTTGCAGGTGGAGGACAAGGTCGGCGACCACTACAAGCTGACGGTCCCGCGCGTGGAGGATCTGTCGCAGCGCGACGTCGTGCTGCTGCGCCAGGACCCGCCCTTCGACATGGCCTACATCACGACGACGCATCTGCTGGAGCGCATCCACCCCAAGACGCTCGTCGTCAACGACCCCGCGCACGTGCGCAACGCGCCGGAGAAGATCTTCGTCCTCGACTTTCTCGACCTGATGCCGCCGACCATCATCACGCGCACGCTCGACGACGTGGAGGCGTTCCGCCTCGAGATGAAGGACATCATCTTAAAGCCGCTCTACGGCAACGGCGGCGCCGCCATCTTCCGCATCGCGGAGGGCGACACCAACGTCGCCTCGCTGGTCGAGCTGTTCCAGACCGTGTTCCGCGAGCCGTTCATGGTGCAGCAATACCGGCCCGAGATCGAGCGCGGCGACAAGCGCATCATTCTGGTGGACGGGAAGGTCGCGGGCGCGATCAACCGGGTGCCGCCCAAAGGCGAGACCCGCTCCAACCTGCACGTGGGCGGCATGGCGCAGCCGACCAAGCTGACTGAGCGCGATCTTGAGATCTGCGCCCGCCTCGGACCCGAGCTGAAAAAACGCGGGCTGCTGTTTGCCGGCATCGACGTGATCGGCGACTACCTCACCGAGATCAACGTCACCTCGCCGACGGGCATCCGCCAGGTGAAGGACTTCGGCGGACCCGACATCGCCGCGATGATCTGGGATGCCATCGAGCAAAAAGCGAGCACGCCCTAGGCGCAGCGGGCGCTCACTTCTTCTTGCGCCGCTTCCGGTAGACGCGCTTCTTTTTCTTCTTCTTGGTGCTGGCCGTCTCCGCGGGCGGCGGCGGGGCTTTGCAGACGTGGAAACGCTTGAGCATCTCCTCGTCGGGGTCGAAGCCCGCGCCAACGACCTCGCTCGGCAGGTTCTCGACGCGCGCGGTCGGGAACATGGCCTTCCATTCGTGCGAGCGGAAGCCGTGCTCGAGCAGCGCTGCGGCCCGTATGTTGCGCGCCGCGCTCGAGCGGGCGCCGAGCACGATGGCGATCATCTTGCGGCCGCCGCGCGTGGCGCTCGCCGCCAGATTGTAGCCGGAGGCGCAGGTGAAGCCCGTCTTGATGCCGTCGCCACCGTCGAACGAGACGAGCATCGCATTGTGCGTGCCGATGGTGATCTTGCCGATGGTTGCCTGCGTCTCGGCAAAGAGCGGCGCATGCTCGGGGTAGTCACGCAAGAGCGCCTGGGCAAGCAGGGCCATGTCGCGCGCGGTGGTGACCTGCTTCACCGCCGGCAACCCGTGCGGGTTTATGAAGTGCGTGTGCAACATGCCGAGGTCGGCCGCCTTCTGGTTCATCATCTTGATGAAGGACGGCTCGTCGCCGCCCAGGGCCTCGGCAATGGCCACCGCGATGTCGTTGGCCGACTTCATGATGAGGGCGCGCAGCGCGTCGCCGAGCGGCAGGTCCGCGCCGACCTTGAGGCCAAGCTTGGTGGGTGGCTGCTTGCGCGCGTTGGGCGAGATGAAGATCGAGGTGTCCTTGCTGGCCCTGCCCTCCTTCATGGCCTCGAAGGCAAGGTAGGCGGTCATCATCTTGGTCAGCGAGGCGGGATACCAAGGCGCGTCGGGCTCCTCCGCGTAGAGGACGTGACCGTCCTCGTAGTCGAAGAGAAGCGCGCCGTCGGCCGCTGCAGGCTGCGGGCAGAGCGTCCACGCAAGCGCTCCGGCGATAATGATTCTCACGTCTTTCCTCAAGACGTCCGCTCCTATGTGCGATGGAGACTCAAATTCTGCCGCCGATTATGCCGCAGACCGCCCGCAATTGTCAGCCCACGTGCCTGAATCGGGGTCAAGTCCCGCGTTTTGGCGGCCTCGCGGCGCTCACGGCGCGCCGCTTGCCAGGACTTCCACGCTCGGCAAGCATGGGGCCATTCGCTTCCATGCAACCGCGGGAGGCCGTCATGGCCACGATCAGCCGCTGCTTTTCCATGCTCGTGCTCGCTGCCGCCTGCTGCGCGGCTCCGGCCGTGTCAGCCAGCGCGCAAGGGCTCGACATCGCCACGGCGAAGGTCATCGACCTCACGCATGCGATCGATGCCAATACAATCTTCTGGCCGACCGAGACCAAGACCTTCGAGCTCATCGAGGAGCACAAGGGGATGACCGAGCGCGGCTTCTTCTACGCCGCCAACAGGTTCTGCCTGCCCGAGCACGGCGGCACGCACATCGACGCGCCGTATCATTTCGCCAAGGCCGGTGGGACGGTCGCCGAGATCCCCATCGGGCATCTGGTCGGGCCCGCCGTCGTCATCGACGTTGCCGCCAAGGCCGCAGCTGACCCCGACTATACGTTGCAGCCGGGCGACATCGCGGCTTGGGAGGCTGAGCACGGGGTCATAGCGGCGGGCGCGATCGTGCTGTTGCGCACCGGCTGGAGCGGCCGCTGGCCCGACAAGCGCGCCTATCTGGGCGACGACACGCCGGGCGACGCCAGCAACCTGCACTTTCCTTCCTACGGCGCGGATGCGGCACGCATTCTGGTGGAGCGCGGCGTTGCCGTGCTCGGCGTCGATACCGCGAGCATCGACAACGGACCGGCGAAGGATTTCCTCGTGCACCGCATCGTCGGCGCGGCCAACGTCGTCGGCCTGGAGAACGTGACCAACCTGGACAAGCTGCCGGCGACCGGCGCCTGGGTCATGGCCCTGCCCATGAAGATCGCGCACGGCACCGGCGCGCCTGCGCGCGTCATCGCGCTGGTGCCTTAGCCATATCGCCCGTGGGCGGTTTTTTGCCCGGCTGCGCCCGTGCTATGCCTCGCCGAGCCGAGCCTGGAGGCCCATGATCGTTCTCGACCACGTGAGCAAGACGTTCGACGGTGGTGCGACCTACGCCCTGCGCGACGTCTCGCTCACGATCAACGAGGGCGAGACGTTCGTGCTGCTGGGCTCCTCCGGCTCGGGCAAGACGACGATCCTGCGCCTGATCAGCCGCCTGATCGAGCCATCCTCGGGGACCATCACGCTCGACGGCAAGGATTTGCGCGACTACACCGCGACCGCGCTCAGGCGCAACATGGGCTACGTGTTCCAGGGCATCGGCCTCTTTCCCCACATGACCATCGGCCAGAATGCCGGCATCGGCCTGCGCCTCGTCGGCGAGCCGGCGCCGGAGATAGAGGCCAAGGTGCGCCGGCTGCTCGATCTGGTCGGGCTCGATCCGGATGCCTTCATCGATCGTTTCCCGGGAGAGCTGTCGGGCGGCCAGCAGCAGCGCGTCGCGGTGGCGCGCGCGCTGGCGACCGATCCCGACTACCTGCTGATGGACGAGCCGTTCGGCGCGCTCGACGCCCTGACGCGCGAATCGTTGCAGGCGGAGGTGCTGCGGCTCAAGGAGAAGCTCAAGAAGACGATCGTGTTCGTCACCCACGACATCGTCGAGGCGTTCCTTCTGGGCGACCGCATCGGCGTGTGCAACGCCGGCAACCTCGATCAGGTCGGCACGCGGCGGGAGCTGTTGCGCAACCCTGAAACCGATTTCGTGCGCGCCCTGCTGGCCCGGCCGCTGCAGCAGCTCGAAGCCTTCCGGGATCTGCAATGAGCGCGCTGTCCCACTTCGCGAGCGTGATCGCCGACAATGGCGCCGAGCTGTGGCTGCGCACCGGCCAGCACATCATGCTCACCGGCGTTTCGACGCTCGCCGCCATTGCCATGGGCATTCCGCTCGGCATCTTCGCGGTGAGATACGCGCGGCTCGAGCGCCCGATGCTCGCCGGCATCGGCATCCTGCAGACGGTGCCGAGCCTCGCCATGCTGGCGCTGCTGCTCGCCCTTCTGCAGCAGATCGGCGCGCTGCCGGCGATCATCGCCTTGACGCTCTATGCCCTGCTGCCGATCGTGCGCAACACGGTGACCGGGCTGCAGGGCATTGCACCCGAGATCATCGAGGCGGCGCGCGGCGTCGGCATGACGAGCGCCCAGCGGCTGCGGCTGGTTGAGCTGCCGCTCGCGCTTCCCGTGCTCGTCGCCGGCGTGCGCACGGCGGCCGTGGTCGGGGTCGGCATCGCAACGCTGTCAGCCTTCATCGGTGCCGGCGGCCTGGGCCAGTTCATCAATCGCGGGCTGGCGCTGTCCAACACCGACCTCATCCTTCTGGGCGCCATCCCTTCGGCGCTGCTGGCGCTGGCGGTCGACGGCTCGATTGCCGCCTTTCAGTGGGGCATCGAGACCCGGCGCCGGGCGCGCGAGGGGATGCGAGTCTATGCGTCCTGGATCGCCACGGCGCTACCCGCGCTGATCCTTCTCATCGGCGGCATCGCCTACTGGTCGACGACCGGCGGAGGTGCGGCGCGCCAGGCGTCGCCGGGTGCACAGATCGAGCGCGGCACGCTGCGCATCGGCGCCAAGAACTTCACCGAGAACCTGCTTCTTGCCGAGATGATCGCCCAGCTGGTGGAGACGCACACCGAGCTCAGGGTCGAGCGCCGCTTCGGGCTCGGCGGAACGATGATCGCCCACAATGCGCTCAACGACGGCGCGATCGATCTCTACGTGGAGTACACCGGCACGGCGCTGACGGTCATTCTGCGTGCAGAGTCGATGCAGGATCCGGACGCCGTGCTGGTGCGCGTGCGCGAGGCTTACGATGCCAGGTTCGCTCTCGAATGGCTGACGCCGTTCCGCATCAACAACACGTACGCGCTCGCCGTGCGCAGCGCGGTGGCGCGCGAGCGCGGATGGTCCGAGATCTCGGATCTCGTGCCGCTAGCGGCAAGCCTGCGCGCGGGGTTCACGCCCGAGTTTTCGGAGCGGCCCGACGGCTATCCGGGTCTCAAGACGACGTATGGCTTGCGGTTCGGGCGCGTCTATGATCTCGAGGCCGCCCTCATGTACCGCGCGCTTGCCGAGGACGAGGTGGATGTCATCTCGGCCTATGCAACGGACGGGCGCATCGACGCGCTCAACCTCACGCTGCTCAAAGACGACAGGCATTTCTTCCCGCCATACTTCGCCGTTCCGGTCGTGCGCAAAGCGGTGCTGGAGCGACACCCGCAGCTGCGCGCCCTGATCGCGCCGCTGTCGGAGCTGTTGGACGACGCCGTCATGCGCCGGCTCAACTGGGCGGTCGATGGCGAGAAGAAGCACCCGGCCGCCGTCGCCACCGCGTTTCTGCGCGCCAACGGCCTGCTGCCGGCGATTGCGGAGCCGGCGCTACAAGGCGCCCGCTGACGGGCTTTGCATTGCTGTTCAGTCGCCGAGGACGAGCGCGGTGTTGAGCCGGTTGTGCCATTGCTCGCGATAGCCGTTGGCCAGCGCGAACGCGAGGCAGTCCTCGCGCCACTGCGTCCTGAAGATGTGCTCGATCAGCAGCGCCCGCGGCCACAGCGCCTTCGGCGCGGTGCGGAAGAAGGGCATGAGGACGCGGTCCTCCACGCCTTCCACGTCGATCCTCATCGCATCGATCCGCTCGATGCGCCGCTCCTTGACGGCGCGGGACAGCGTCATTGCCGGCACGGAGCGGCCCTCGACCTCCACCGTGCCGTCATGGTCCCACAGGGCGGCTTCGACGACCGTGACGCCCTTCAGGCCGTTGGCGCGCACGTCGTAGTCCATGCGCCGGGCAAACTCGCTGAGCGGCTCGAAGGCGACGATGCGGCAATCGGGATGGCGGCCGGCAACGAAGAACGTGAAGAAGCCGGCGTTGGCGCCCACGTCGAAAAAGACGCCGTTGCCCGGCAGATGTGCCTCGACGAAGCGCCGCTCCGCCCGGTCGGACCAGTCGGGCGTCATGAGCATGTGGCGCGAGCTCGCGCACTGCCCCGGCAAATGGCGCAGCGTCAGCCCGTGATAGTCGTAGTCGATGGGGCCGGCGCGCAGCAGGTGCAACAGCTTGGCGCCGTACTTGCGCAGCGCCCCGTTCTCGAAGCCGAAGCGGCGCACCAGCTCGATGACGGCTCGCTGTCCGCGCGTCGGCGCCAGGCTGAACGGGCGATGCGTCTCGCCCAGAGTTTCAGCGCCCGTGCTCGCGACAGTTTCGGCCATGGCGCGCAATGCCCCCTTCGCACGCGTAGTGCGACGCTGAATTTCTCGCCTTTTCGCAAAGCCCACGCAACCCATTTCGTCCTTCCGATTGGGCACCGGGCAGCGCAAATCAAAAACTTGTGCACGAGTGCAGCGTTGTGCCCCACTTGTGCACAGTCATCGGCCTCCTACCTGCATTCATGCGACGGGGCGGCCACAGCAGCAGCGCTGTGCATCCCATGCCCGGCGTTGCGATGCTCCGCCTTGTTGCTTGCATTGGAAATTGCAACAGCAGAGGAGACAGCGATGTCAGCTCTCAGAACTCTGACTTCATCGGCCGTGGCCTTGCTCGTTCTCGCGGGCCCAGCCGCCGCCGTGACCGTGAAGAACACCAGCGGCAAGCAGATCTCAATCGGGATCGACTACGGCTCCAAGGAGCAGGTCAAGAAGGTCGGTGCCGGCCAGTCGGCCACGTTCGACTGCAAGAACGGGTGCGGCGTCACCGGCCCGTGGGGCTTCTCGTGGATGACCAAGGGAAGCGACACCATAAGCACCAACGGCAAGAGCCTGGTCACCGCGACAGGCTGAATTCTCGAGGGGCGACGGCTTCGCCCCTCGTCCGCGTAACGAGAGCGGATGCGCCGCCCGCTGGGTGGGGTGCATCCGCCGCTTCCCTGCACACACGGCTCAACACGATGAGAGGTGGGCCATGAACGATGAGACAACCGCCGCACGTGGGCGCCATGCATCTCAAGTGCGCGCCGGCCAGGCGCACGCCGAGCTTGAGGATGGTGAGACAAAAGACCGGCCCGGCCCGGAATCAACCTACCGGTCGGGGTTCGGCGAGGAGCTGCCCATTGCCGTCTATCGATCGATCCTGCTCGGGTTCGGATTGATGCTGGCGATCGCGTGGCTGGCATTCGGCGGCCAGACCGATCTCGATCTCGATCTCGGCGTGGTGACGGTGCTCAGCGCCATCTTCCTGTTGCTGCCGGTGATCATGCATCGCATTGCCGCCGCGCGGGCCGAAGTGCGGCAGCCGGATGTGAAGGAATTCCTTGGCGCCAGCTTCGACACGGCAACGGGTCCGCTGCCGGCCAGAGAGGCTTGGCTGCAGGTGGCGCTGATCCCCGCGGCACTTGCCGTGGCGGCGCTGCTCATCGGCGCAGTCTATGTGGCGACCGGCTGAGGCTGCATGGCTCGCGTGCTTCTGGCGCATGGCTATTTCTTCTTTCCGTTCAAAATGATGCGTCATGCCAATCGCTCCGTTCCCGCCACGTTTTTGACCAACGAACAGGCTTGCCTACCCGCATCGAAGCGAGACGCTGTGCAAGGGGGAAGCCGGTGCTGCTGGATGCGATTGCCACATTCATCCTCGCGGGGATGATGCTTATCCCGCTTGTCAATATCGGGGTGGGCGCCATCGTCGGTGCGGTGCTGGGCGGAGTCCCGGGTGCCTTCATGGGGATTTTGGCTGCCATCGCGATAACCGCGGTGGAGCAATTCATCGCCGATCGGTTGCGAATGGGGGTTGCGCCCGAGCAGACCGACCGCAACCCCGAAACGGTTACGACAGAACCGCCCGTGATAACGGCCGGCCGGCGTGCATCCCGTGCTACGAGACAGCTTGTAAGGACCGTGCGGACGCAGCCCCCACGCACGGCGCCGCCGCGGCAAAGGTCGCGCGCGCATCGTCTGCGCGAAGCGCGCGAGCGGACGCTGCATGCAGCCGCCGTTCATGAAAAGCGCAACGGCGCAACCCACTGACATCCGTTGCCGTGCGCCGGCGTGCCGCGGATCACATTGGCGCGCCTCACACTGCAATTCAATGCGCGTGCGCTTCTCGCCGTGCGGCACGAATTTTTTGCGACGGAGCTCGCAAGCCTGCCTCGTTCCTTATTGGCTGGTGCAGATCATCGTCGTTTGATGCGCTGCCCGGCAAAAAAAGAAACCGGACGAGGAGTTGATCATGAAGTATTTCGTTGCGTTGTGTTTGCTGGCGGCACCGCTGGCCATGTCGGCCGCGCCGACTGCGGCGGAGGCCGGGTTCCGCGATCACTACCGTTGCCACTACGTCAAGCGAACGGTGTGGCGCTTCGGTCGCAAGCGCGCCAAGCTGGTCAAGGTGTGCAAGCAGCGGCCGAGGCTCGCTTACCGCCAGGGTCACCACCGCCGGTATCGCTGAGACGGCGATCCCAAACTCTCGCTCGCGCAAGCTGCACCCTTCCCGCAGCCTGGGCGGGCGAGGCCGTCTCGACGCCGCGCATCAGCGCCGGCGCAGCACATAGACGCACTCCTCCAGTGCCGTCAGGCCGCGCTGCCTGAAGCGGGGAGCCTGGTCGAGCACGTCGCGGCATTCTATCTGCGCAATGTCGTAGCGATCCGCAAACAGCCGATCGACCTGGCGTCGCGGCGTGGCAAAAGGCGGCCCCGTCATCTCGCTCTGGTCGTAGTCGAGCGTGACGAGAAAGATGGGCGCGGCCGCCGGCGCCAATGCCGTCAGCTTCTCGGCATAGCGCCCCTGCATGGAGGCGGGAAATGCAATGAGCGCGGCGCGATCATAGATACCGGCGGCGCTTGCCACGGCCGCTTGCGGCAGCTCGAAGAAGTCGCCGCACCACAGCTCGTAGGCGCCCGCCGATTTCACGGCAAAGCCGTTCATCGTCTTGCTCGCGGCTTCAAGGCCCTGCTCGACGAAGAAGTCGTCGATGGCGATTTCGCTCAGCTCGGCGCCGACGACGCGATGCCCCTGTGCTGCGAGCCAGACCATGTCGAGGCTCTTACCGCACAACGGCACGAAGACCGTCGTGTCCCGGCCGAGCCCGAGCGCAGGCCAGTGCTTCTGCATCAGGTCGTGCGATGCCGCCTGGTGGAAAGCGATCTCCTGCTTCTGCCAGCGCTCGCGCCAGAATTCCGGGTCCATGGATTGGCTGTCTCTCAAGTGCGGTAGTCGGCGTTGATGTCGATGTAGCCGTGGGTCAGATCGCAGGTCCACACGGTGGCGCGGCCGCTGCCGACGCCGACGTCGACGCGAAGGGTGATCTCGCGGCCCTTCATATATTGCGCCACCACGCTCTCGTCATAGTCGGGCGCCCGCTCGCCGTTCTGGGCGACGAGGAATGCACCGAACCAGATCGCCAGCTTGTCGCGGTCGGCGGCCTCGCCCGCCTTGCCGACCGCCATCACCACGCGGCCCCAGTTCGGGTCGCCGCCGGCGATCGCTGTCTTGACCAGCGGCGAGTTGCCGATCGCCAGCCCGATGCGGCGCGCGGCGCGGTCGTCCTCGGCACCCTCGACCTCGACGGTTACAAATCTCGTCAGTCCCTCGCCGTCCTTGGCAACGAGGATCGCCAGCTCGCGCAACAGGTCGTGCAGGGCGCCGGCGAATGCCTGCAGGCGCGGATCGCCCGCCTCGGTGATGCGCGGGCATCCTGCCGCCTCGGCCGCGCCGGTGGCAAAGACGAGGAGCGTGTCGCTGGTCGAGGTATCGCCGTCGATCGTCACGCAGTTGAAGGTGCGGTCGGCGGCACGTGCCACAAGGCTCTGCAGCGCACCGGGCTCGATCGCGGCATCGGTGAAGACGAAGCACAGCATGGTCGCCATGTCGGGCTGGATCATGCCGGAACCCTTGCAGAATCCGTTGATGACGACCTCTGCCTCGCCGATCCTGGCGCGACGGGTCGCGAGCTTGGGGAAGGTGTCCGTCGTCATGATTGCGCGCGCCGCAGCGTGCCACGCGTCGGGTCTTGCTGCGCCGGCCAGCTTGCCGAGGAGATGCACGAACTTGCCGGCTTCCATCGGCTCGCCGATGACCCCGGTGGAGGCGACGAGCACCTCCTCGGGCGAGCACCCGACCGCCTGGGCGGCACCCTCGGCCGTGATCGCGACCGCCTCGCGCCCCTTGCGGCCCGTGAACGCGTTGGCGTTGCCGGAATTGACGACGAGCGCCCGCGCACGGGCCGACCGCAAGTGCTTCTCGCACCACTCGACCGGCGCGGAGCGGGTCTTTGAGCGCGTCAGCACGCCGGCGGCGACGGTGCCCGGATCGAGGACGGCGAGCAGCAGGTCGGTGCGCCCCCGGTAGCGGATGCCGGCCTCGGCGGTGGCGAAGCGCACGCCGGCGACCTCGGGCACGTCGGGTAGGGTTTCGGGCGCAAACGGCGAGACGGCGGCGGTCTTGGCCATAGGGGTTTCCGGGGTTTTTCCGGGCGGCGGTGAGCGGCGGATCTCTCTTGGGATCGGTGACCGCCACACGAAACAGATCGGGCCGCTCAGATCAAGCGGCCCGTTGCCATCGCACGCGCTGTCGCGACTTGAAAAGCGTCAGTCCTGCTTGGGGGCAGGCTCGGCCTTGGGGGCAGGTGCCGTTTCCGCTGCGGCCGGCCCAGTGCCGGGGCTTTGCCCCTCGGCTGCAGCTTTCGCTTGCGCCTCCTCTTTCCTTTTTTGCTCCTCGACCTGCTTTCTGATGTCGGCGTCGACATACTCAAGCTTGGCCTTCTTGCGCAGCGCCGCCGCTCGCTCCTGGGCTTTGCGCACGACAAGGGAGTTCACGATCGTGTCCTTGACGCTCTCGAAAGTCGGCGGCTCCTTGCGGCGGCGATCCTCGAGCTTGATGATGTGCCAGCCGAAGCTGGTCTTGACCGGCTCGGATACCTCACCCTCCTGCAGTCTGACGACGACGGCCTCGAACTCGGGCACGAGCTGTCCCTTGCCGAAATAGCCGAGGAACCCGCCCTGGTCCCGGGAGCCCGGGTCGGTGGAATGCTCTTTTGCAACCGCGGCAAAATCGGCGCCTGCAACGATCTGGGCGCGCAGCTTCTTCGCCTTGGCCTCGCTGTCCACCAGGATGTGGCGCGCGGCGAACTCGTCCTCCGGCTTCATTGCCGCGACCCGGGTATTGTAAATCTCCCTGGCCTCGTCCTCGCTAACGGTGCTCCTGAGCGTCGTTTCGAAATACTGCTCTCTCAGCACGCGGCGGCGCAGGTAGAGCATCTGCTCTTCGAATTGGTGCGAGGTGGCGATTTGCGCCGCCTCGGCGGCCTCGGCAAACAGCATGTTGTCGATCAGGTACTCCGCCAGCGCACGGCGCTTGATCTCAGGGGGCAGGTTGCCGAGCTCGGAGCCGAGCTCGCTGTCGGCCAGGCGCATGTCGGCTTCGGTGATCGTCTGTCCGTTCACCTTCGCAACGACCGCGTCGCTCCCTTTTTCCTGCGCGGCCGCAGGGATGGAAATCAGCATGAGAACGGCGGCGGCGGCCACCAAGGGCCTACTCGGGAGCAATGCATACATTGGCGATCTCTGATGGTTCTGCGGGTCCTTGGCGGGGCGGCGGACCCTCTGGGAGCTGAAATCGATCGTGCGACAGGGGCGCACGCCGGCGGCAGTCGTATCTCGGCCCATGGATAGTTGCCCTGCCGGTCCCTGCCAAGTTACGAATTGGAGAGTTGGCGAAAGGTTCGGTATTGCCAATGCGTTGACAACCCCAGGGTGCGGTCCTTATCTCTCACCCGGCGGCGACGGGCCGGCTCACGGCGTTCACGGCGCCGATCACGGAGGCTCCACCATCCGGGGCCCAGACCTCCGGCGGATTTGGCGGCTTCCCAGGGCGGACAGGCTCTGACCGCATAGGGCAAAAATGTGGGCCGGCGGTACGTTGGGAATTTGAGGAACCTTGCGAATGCTTTCCACGATCGGCGGTTTTGCGGCAAAAGTCTTCGGCTCGTCGAACGAGCGCCGCGTCAAGGGCTACCGGCCCCGCGTCGAGGCCATCAATGCGCTGGAGCCGGAGGTCGCCGAGCTGAGCGACTCCGAGCTCAAAGCGCGGACTGAGGACTTCCGCCGCCAGCTGCAAGAGGGCGTCGCGCTGGATGATCTTCTGGCGCCGGCCTTTGCCACCGTGCGCGAGGCGGCCAAACGCACGCTCGGCCAGCGCCATTTCGACGTGCAGCTGGTCGGCGGCATCGTGCTGCACGAGGGCAAGATCGCCGAGATGAAGACGGGCGAAGGCAAGACGCTGGTCGCCACGCTGCCCGTCTATCTCAACGCGCTCACGGGCAAGGGCGTGCACGTCGTCACCGTCAACGACTACCTGGCTCAGCGCGACGCGGAGTGGATGGGGGAGATCTACAAGTTCCTGGGGCTCAAGGTCGGCTGCATCTTCCACGGTCTCGACGACGAGGAGCGCAAGGCGCAGTACGACTGCGATGTCGTCTACGCGACGAACAACGAGCTGGGTTTCGACTACCTGCGCGACAACATGAAGATCCACAAGGACGAGATGGTCCAGCGCGGCCACGCCTTTGCGATCGTCGACGAGGTCGATTCCATCCTAATCGACGAGGCGCGCACGCCGCTGATCATCTCTGGCCCCTTGGAGGACAAGGCCGATCTCTACAATGCGGTCGACGGGCTCATGCCCAGCTTGGGCGCCGACGACTTCGAGCTCGACGAGAAGCAGCGCCAGGTCTCGCTCACCGATGCCGGCAATGAGCACATCGAGAAACTGCTCGAGGAGCAGGGGCTGCTCAAGGGCTCCCTCTACGACATCGAGAACGTGACGCTCGTGCATCACGTAAACTCGGCGCTCAAGGCCCATAAGCTGTTCCAGCGCGACCGCGACTACATCGTCAAGGGCGGTCAGGTGGTCATCATCGACGAGTTCACGGGCCGCATGATGCCGGGCCGGCGCTACTCGGAAGGCCTGCATCAGGCGCTGGAGGCCAAGGAGCACGTCGAGATCCAGCCGGAGAACCAGACGCTCGCCTCGATCACCTTCCAGAACTACTTCCGCCTTTACGACAAGCTTGCCGGCATGACCGGCACCGCCGCCACGGAGGCGAGCGAGTTCATGGATATCTATGGGCTCGACGTCATCGAGATCCCCACCAACGTGCCGGTGTGCCGCCTCGACGAGGACGACGAGATCTACCGGACGGCGAAGGAGAAGTACGCGGCAATCGTGCAATCGATCGCCGATTGCCGCCGCCGCGGCCAGCCGATCCTGGTCGGCACCGTCTCCATCGAGAAGTCGGAGCAGCTCTCCGAGCTCCTGAAGGACAAGAAGTACATTCAACAGCTGGGCCGCACCGCGCTCGAGCAGGCCGAGAAGCTCAAAGACGGCAAGGAGGACGACCTCAAGTCCTACCTTGCCGACATGGGCAGCTACCTCGTCGAGATCGGCTCGCGCAGCAAGAGCAACGAGCCGCCGATTCCGCATCAGGTTCTCAATGCGCGCCACCACGAGCACGAGGCGCGCATCGTCGCCCAGGCCGGCGTGCCGGGCGGCGTCACGATCGCCACCAACATGGCCGGCCGCGGCACCGACATTCAGCTGGGCGGCAACGTCGACTACCGGCTCAAGGACTGGATCGCGGAGGAGACGCAGGCCGGGCGCGAGCCCGACGAGGGCAAGATCGCCAAGATGCGCGCGCATCTGCAGGCCGACGTCGAGGAGAAGCGGCAGCAGGCCAAGGATGCGGGCGGCCTCTACGTGCTCGCCACCGAGCGCCACGAGAGCCGGCGCATCGACAACCAGCTGCGCGGCCGCTCCGGCCGTCAGGGCGACCCGGGCCGCTCCAAGTTCTACCTGTCGCTCGAGGACGATCTGATGCGCATTTTCGGATCGGAGCGCATGGACAGCGTCCTCAAGACCCTCGGCCTGCAGGAAGGCGAGGCGATCACCCATCCGTGGATGAACAAGTCCCTGGAGATGGCGCAGAAGAAGGTCGAGGCGCGCAACTTCGACATCCGCAAGCACATCCTCAAGTACGACGACGTGATGAACGACCAGCGCAAGGTCATCTTCGAGCAGCGCCTCGACATCATGGGCGAGGAGGACGTCTCCGAGACCATCACGGACCTGCGTCACCAGCTCGTGCACGAGCTGGTGCGCCGGCACATCCCCGAGAAGGCCTACGCGGAGCAATGGGACGCCAAGGGGCTGCGCGAGGTGGTATCGGGCATCTACGACATCGATGTGCCGATCGAGGAGTGGGCCGAGGAGGAAGGAATTGCCGACCAGGAGATCGAGGAGCGCCTCCTGAAGCACGTCGATGAGAAGGCGGCAGCCAAGGAGCGCGAGCTAGGCTCGGAGAATTTCCGCGAGATCGAGAAGATGGTTCTGCTGCAGACGCTCGATCACTTGTGGCGCGAGCATCTTGTCACGCTCGAGCACCTGCGCCAGGTCATCGGTTTTCGCGCCTATGGCCAGCGCGATCCGCTGAACGAGTACAAGAGCGAGGCGTTCGTCCTGTTCGAGAGCATGCTGGCGCATTTGCGCGAGGCCGTGACCGGGCAGCTGATGCATGTCGAGCTCATGCCGCCGGACCAGCAGCCGGCGCTGCAGGAGTCGGAGCTTCCGCCCATGGAGGCTCATCACATGGATCCCTTCTCCGGGTTCGACGAGCTTGCCTTGGCGGATGCCGCCATCGCTGCTGAGCGCGAGCCCGTTGGCGACAGGCGCGCGCCGCTGCAGACGCGCAAGAAGCCCAGCGCGCTCGACCCGAAGGATCCCGCGACGTGGGGCAAGGTCTCACGCAATGCGCCTTGTCCCTGCGGCTCGGGCAAGAAATACAAGCACTGTCACGGCAAGCATGAGTGACGCGGCCTGCCGCATTGCCGCGATAGGACGAGCCGAGACATCCAACTTTCTCTCGACGTGATCTAGGCCGCTCGCTGCACATGCCGGGCGCTGCGCTTTGTGCTTGACGCCGTCTTGCGCGCGGATAGCCTCGGAGCGATTGCGATCGGGGAAAAAAAATTGTCAAAGTTGGAAGAAATGCGGCAGTCCATATTGCATCGGTTTCCTCTCCACATTGTCGGTTGGGCGCTTGTGCTGGCGCTGGCGATCGCGGGCCTGCTTGTCGCGCTCGACCGCGGAAAGCTGCTGTGGGAGGCGCCCGACCGGGTGACCTACGACTGGCGCACCTACATTCTGACCAGCCGGGCGGACAAGCCTAATGCCGACATCGCCGTGCTTCTCATCGACGAGCAGACGCTCGCCAGCCGGCCTTACATCTCGCCCATTGATCGTGGTGTCACCGCCAGGCTGATCGACGATTTGGTTGCAGCCGACGTTCGCGCGATCGGTGTCGATTTCTACTACGATCGACCCAGCGAGCCGGCGAAAGACGAGGAGCTGGCCAGGGCCCTGAAAGCTGCCAGCGCCCGCATACCGGTCGTCGTGGCGGCGAACGATTCCCGCAGCGGCCCCACGCGAGAGGAGCTGGCATTCCAGGGGGACTTCCTTGCTCGGGCCGGAGTGAAGACCGGGCACATTTATTTGGGCACCGACGAGCACCGGATCTCGCTCGGCGATCGTGCGATAAGGTACGTCGCCAAGAAACCGGACGAAGCGCCCGGCCGCGATGCGTTCGCGTCGGTGCTGGCGTCCTCGCTCTTTCCCGACCTCGAGCTCAAGTCCCGACTCATCTCCTGGCAACATCACACGACCGCGGACGGCGCCGACTATTTCACAACGCTGTCGCTTCCGACCGCCGCCCCCGAGGATAAGGCAGCAGGCGGCGGCGTTCTTCCGCAAGGCTGGGACAAGGTGCTTAAAGGAAAGATCGTCCTGGTCGGCGGCGGTTTCCGCGACCGCGACCTGCATCTGACGCCGCTCTCCGTCGCTAACGATGTAAAGCAGCACGGTGTGCTGATCCACGCGCAGATTCTTGCGCAGATTCTGGATGGCCGGTCCGTCGCAATCCTCAGCACCTGGAAGCAGGTGGTGCTCACCACAATCGTCGTTCTGGTCGGATTGTGGGTGGGGCACCGCTGGCGGTTGAGCGGCACCGAATGGCAGTCCAGCGCACTGGCATTCATCGTCTTCGTCGCGGCCAGCTTCGCCGCATTCGGGATCTTGGGCGTGGTCCTTCCGACCGCGGCCATGTTCATCGCTTGGCCGGTTGGCCTGTTCCTGGGCAGACGCATTTCCATTGGAGACGAAGCATCGCTGAGTTCAACGCGTACAACATGAGGCGCGCCATGTGGAGTTGCATATTACGAACAGCACTGCTCACTATGCTTTTGGTCTATCCGGCATGGGCGGAGGTTCGCATTACGCGATCCAACTCCCCGAGCTACCCCTTCGGTAAGACGTACTCGGACACACACGAGTTCAGCCTGTCGAAGGACGAGGATATAGAGATCATCAAGTCGCCCGGCGGCAAGACGTTCAAGCTGAAGGGACCGTTCAAGGGTACGCTGGAAAGCTACGTGAATGCGTGCCCCGACTACCAATATTTCTTCGGTCTGTGCTCGAGGGGAACGAACGGCGACGAGCCCGCTGTCACGGGCGGCTCACGTGGCGTGTCACCCAAGGAGGACTGAGGGGGCGTGTGCCCCCGCCGCGACTTGCTCCGCGGGGAATGCGGTGGAGCGCTCAACGCCATTGATGCGAGCAGGCGATGTCGAGGCCGGCGGCCTCGGCCTCGAAGTCGGCGGGCGTGAACAGCGCAAAGCAGGGCCGCGATCCCGGCGCCGGGCCCTCGCCGGCAGCGAGGCGCTTGGCCAGGATCACCGCCGGGATCGCCGGTACGTAGGGGCCGTGGCCGGAGCGCGCGATCAGGTGCCATTTAAGGGTTCTCGGCGCGCCGTCGCGATCATGTCCGCGCAAGCTCACGAACATGCCGCCGCGGTCGGAGCCGAGAAAGCGCAGATTGCGCTTTGCCCGCAGCAGCGCCGAGGAAAGCGGTGCAAGGCTGCGCATCACACGGGCGCGCACCAGCCACGACAGCCCCCACAGCCCCAGGTGGAGCATCGGCGCCTCGAGGCCGGCCGTGAAGCGGACCGTCTGAACCGAGAGGAAGTGCGCCGGCAGCAGGTCGAGGTCGGGCACCGCGACGTTGCTCATGAGACGCGCGCCGAGCCCGGGAAAGCGATGGCGGGAGAGGCCCTGCCAGCCGTGGACGATCACCTCGCGCCCGGCGATGCGCGAGGAATACGCCTTGCCCGCTTGGGCGAGGATCGATGCCACCGTCGCTGTGCCGGGGTCGAAGCTGTTGCCCGGCGAGATGCCGATCTCGATCGCATCGAGCCGCGCAATCTCTTTGGCGAACGCCTGCACCACGGCGGAGGACAGGCCCGGCACCGAGCTCGCCCCGCTGATGACGGCAACGTCGGCCGACTTGGCCTCCGCGTCGAGGCTCCTGATTCCGGCAACGAACGCGCGGGCATCGGCGAGGTCCACGTAGTGGCAGCGTGCTGCCATGGCGGCGCGGGCAAGGCCATAGTCTTGGGCCTGAAAAGGGCCTGAGGCGTTGATCACCACCGTGGGCTCAAGGGCGGCGATGGCCTTGGGCGTCACCGTCGTTGCATCGAGGCGCGCATGCGAGACCTTGGCCTTGGCGGTGCGCGCCAGCAGTCGCGCGTGCTGCGCGGCCGCGCCCGGCGTGCGCCCGGCAATAATGATCTCCATGCCCGGCGTGCGAGCAAGGCGCGCGGCGGCATGCGCACCGAACGCTCCGTAGCCGCCAACGACGAGAATGCGGCTCACGATAACCCCCGTGGTGCTGGATGGGGCTCCTTGCCGCGCGTTGTGTCGCTGCGGCGTGCATGAAGCCCGGCGGGCGGCAGCGCTGCGATTACTTGCTGCTCGTCTTGATGCGCGCTTGCCATTGACGCGACGCTTCGCTGACGAGCGCCTCGCGCAGGGCTGCGTACTTGCGGCAGCCGGCAATGGCGAGCGAGCAGCGCAGGTGCCGCGTCAGCAGGGCACTCGTTCCCGGCGGCAAAGGCTTGGGCGTAATCTGGCGCAAGGCATTCGCTGCATGCCGGGTCTGATATACGCGCTGGGGCCGGCTCAAATATGCGGTGGCCAAGGCGATCGTCGATTGCACGTCCGACGGCAAGGGCCCTGTCCGCTCGACCGAGCGCGAATTGATCACGGCAAGCTCCTCGATCGCCAACTCCGTATTGGGGCACACGTCAATGGGGCCGGGATTGGCGGCCTCGAGCCTGCTCGATGCGGTGAAGCCGTAGTGGCCTTCGCACACGCTTATCCGAGGCGGGCGGTGGGTGCGCTCGAAGATGTCGTAGCCTTGCTTGAGGTTGTGCCAGAAGTCGTGCCATGCGGGCGTGTCGTAGTGCGCCAGGTTCTCGTTCGTCATGCGAAACGGGAACACGTGAACGTGCACGTAGGCTTGGCCGGAGTCGACCGCGCGCACTGTCAGCTTGTGCAGCTCGAGATTGACCGCGTTGGTCATGGCAAAGCAGCCGATGGAGGCGCAACCGCCATGGATGAGGATGTGCGATCCGCTGCGCACGTGCACCTTATCGAAGGGGTTGGGGAAGCCGATGTTGAGCGAGCGCGGCCAGCGGCCGCTGTGGTAGGTCTGCGGCAGCGTCACCGTATAGAAGCCCTCCGGCGCCTGCCGGTCGCCCTCCTTGAGCTTGGGACCCAGTTTGCCGGACCAGTAGCAGATCGGATAGGTCGCGAAGTGGGTGAACGTGGCCCCCGATTCCCGGCTCATCCACACCTCAAGCTCCGACTCGGCTTTGAAGATGCGGATGAAGATTGCCGAATCCGCAGGCAGCCCCTTCTTGGCGAGGCGCTCGTCCAGAAGGGCGAGATCCGGCGTGCCCGGCAGCGGCAGCTTGCCCTGTCGTGCCGCGCGTTTGCGGTCGGCGCGCTCGGCGGCGATGTCCTTGGCCTCCAGCGGAACCGCGCTCGCGGCTCCGGCCAGCGCCAAAACGGCGGCGGCGATGCACAGGCAAAGGATGCCGCGGGCGGTGTGCGCTGGAGATGGTGGCATCAGGTGGTGTCCTCTTACTCAAACACGCCCGCGCGCCTCGGACCGTTTGCGCGCAGAGCACGCGCAATTGCACGGGCTCGCATCGTGACAATCAACCCTTAGCCGCGCACTGCGTCGATTTTGCGCGGCGTATCTCGTGCCCTCCCGATCCTTTCAGCTGCCGGCGGACGCCATGGCGCAATCGGTCTCGACGGGGGCGCTGCCGTCCTTCGCGCCGTCGCCGGGTCCAAAGGCGTAGCGTCCCTGGCAGACGCCGACGCGCGGTGGGATATGGCCGCGTTCAAACAAGTCGTAGCCCGCCTTCAACTGGCGCCAGAACGCGATCTGGTCCGAGTGGGCGTGGCGCTTCAGGTTGTCGTCCGTCATGCGGAAGGGAAAAACCTGCGCTTGAAAGCGTTTCTGACCGGAGGCCAATGCGGTTGTCGCGAGCGCCCATAGCTCGTCGATGACGGGATCGGTCATGGCGTAGCAGCCGATCGACAGACAATTGCCGTGCACCATGAGAAACGAGCCGGTTCGCCCGTGCGCGCGGTCGAATGTGTTGGGGTAGCCGAGGTTGAATGAGCGATGATACTTGCTCGCCGGATTGAGGGCGCCGGCATCGATGGTGTAAAAACCCTCCGGCGACTGCCTGTCGCCTTCGCGAAGCTTCGGGCCCAAATCCCCCGACCACATGCAGATCGGGTAGGTGGCGAACTTGTAAAAGCGCTCGTCGCGCTTGAGCCAGACCTCCAGCTCGAACTCGCGCTTGAAGATGCGCAGGAAGATCGGGGCGCCGGACGAAAAGCCCTGTGCCGCAAGGCGGCCCTGAAGGTCTTCGAGATCGGGCGTGCCGGGTAGCGTCCCGCCCGCCGAGGCGAGCGTCCACCTCTTGATGCGCTCGGCGCGGATGGCCTCCTGCTCGAGCATGGCAAAGATCTGCGGCCAGTAGAGGACGGCAGCACCGGCCGCGGCCACCACCAAGACACCAAGCAAGACAACCACTGTGAGCGAGCGGCGCTTGCGCATGCTTTATCGCGAGACGCCGAGGGAGGATGTGCTGCCCGTCGAGATCGGCGACCCGAGACCATAGGTCGGGGTCAGCGCGGTATCTGTCGGCCGCCGCGCCGGCGTGGGCCTCGGCGGCGTGGTGCTGGCGACCTCGCGCATCTTCGGTCCGGGCATGGTGATGCGCTCTTGGGCGATGTGCTGCTCTTCGGGCTTGGGAACGAAGGGCTGGAACACCGGCCGGGCGAAGCGCGGACACCTGCCGTTGGGCGTGATGCGCGTGCGCGCGGGCAACTTGACGTTCACGACGTAGCGCCGCTCGCAGACGGCGACCGTCGGCGGCAGGCGGTACTTCTCGAAGAAGTCGTAGCCCTGCTTCAGGGTTCGCCAGAACGCGTAGTTCTTGTTGCCCCGATAGCGCGCCATGTTCTCCTTGGTCATGCGGAAGGGGAAGGCGTGGACCTCGAAGGTCTCCTGGCCGCCCTTCAAGGCCTCGCGCGCCAGCGCGTAGATCTCCTCCATCAGGGCATCCGTCATGGCATAGCAGCCGGCCGAGCGGCACTTGCCATGCACCATCAGCGAGGTGCCGGTGCGCCGCAAGGATCGGTCGTACGCGTTGGGATAGCCGAGGTTGAAGGCAAGGTAGTACTGCGAGTTCGGGTTCATCTGCTCTTCGCTGACCCGATAGAAGCCTTCGGGCGCCTGGCGGTCGCCCAACGCCGTCTTCGGGCCCACGGCGCCGGACCAGTTGCAGATAGGATAGGTCTTGAAATGGTAGAAGCGCCCGTCGTCGCGCGCCTTCCACACCTCGAGCTCGGACTCTTCCTTGAAGATGCGCACGAAGATGGGGGCGCCCTGGTCCATGCCCTTGCGGCCGAGCAGCATCATCGTGTCTTTGCTGAGCGGCTGCTCGGCGGGCGCGATCAGCGGGCTGCCGCCGCTGCAGGCTGCAAGCGCGCAGGCAACCGCAGCCGCCGCCAGAACGGCGCGAATTTGGGATCTTTGTCTCGATCCAAGGATGATCATACGCATACGCAGTGCCCCTGGCGCACGGTGATCAACATCATCCTCCAAGACTTAACAAGCGATTAACGTTACGGAATTACTAGCGCCTTGGCGAGGCGCCGTCACCCCCCCGATTGATTCAAACGTAACCTGATGAGTTGGACCGGAATTTGGCGGCAACAAGCGCCCGCCCCCGCCCCAAAAGCTGCCGGAAATCCAGGCGCCTAGAGGGTCTGGCCGATTTCCATGAAGCGGGCCTGGCGCTGGCGCCTGATCTCGGCCGGCGGCTTGCCCTCGAACTCGGTCAGGGCCCGGGCGATGGCATCGCCGGCCGCCTGAATGATCGAGTCGCGGTCGCGGTGGGCGCCGCCCACCGGCTCGGTGATGATCACGTCGATGACGCCCAGCTGATCGAGATCCTGGGCGGTGATCTTCATATTGGTGGCGGCATCGATCGCCTTGGCGGAGTCGCGCCACAGGATCGAGGCGGCGGCCTCCGGTGAGGCGACGGTATAGATCGCGTGCTCGAGCATGAGGATGCGGTTGGCCGTGGCGATGGCCACGGCGCCGCCCGAGCCGCCCTCCCCGATCACCAGCGCGATCAGCGGGACCCCGATGTCGAGGCAGCAATCGGTCGAACGGGCGATCGCCTCGGCCTGGCCCCGCTCCTCCGCGCCGATGCCGGGATAGGCGCCGGCCGTGTCGATCAGGGTGATGACAGGCAGGTTGAACCTGTCGGCCATCTGCATGAGGCGCACGGCCTTGCGGTAGCCCTCGGGCTTTGCCATGCCGAAGTTGTGGCGGATGCGGCTCTCGGTATCGGAGCCCTTCTCGTGCCCGATCACCATGACGGAGCGGCCGCGAAATCGGCCCAACCCGCCGACGATGGCCTCGTCCTCGGCGAAATAGCGGTCGCCCGCCAGGGGCGTGAAATCCTCAATCAGCGCGCTGACGAAGTCCATGCAGTGAGGGCGCTCGGGATGGCGTGCGACCTGCGTCTTCTGCCAGGGTGTGAGCTTTGAGTAGGTATCGACCAGGGCGGCCTCTGCCTTCTGCTCGAGCTTCTTCAATTCCTCGGCGATGGAGACGGAGTCCTCGTCGCCTTCGAGCGCGCGCAGCTCCGCGACCTTGCTCTCAAGCTCGGCGATGGGCTTCTCGAAATCCAGATAGGTGCGGATGGTGGCGGGACGATCCAAGTCGGTTCTCGCAGTAGGTGTAGGGGGTGGCGCCGACAATCGCGCTCCGGCTCCGTCCCTGTCAAGACAGGTACTCCTCTCGTCTTAAGGAACCTTTTGCCGGCGGCCGGAGGCGGCGGCGTGGGAGTCCGTGTCTAGGGGCTCGGTGCAGCAATAGCGCGGCATCGCGGCGCCGTTTCCACGAAGACCGGAAGGACCCTAGCCCCTTTTGGCGAGGGGATGGTGCTCCTGCACGAGCCGTTTCAGCCGCTCCTCCAGGACGTGCGTGTAAATCTCGGTGGTCGAGATGTCCGCGTGCCCGAGCAGCTGCTGCACGGAGCGCAGGTCGGCGCCGCGGTCGAGCAGATGGCTGGCGAAGGCATGGCGCAGCACGTGCGGGCTCACGCGCTCCGCGTCGAGCCCGGCTTCGGTGGCCAGCAGCTTCAAGTCCTGCCCGAAGCGCTGGCGCGTCAGGTGGCCGTGCGCGCCTCGGGACGGGAACAGCCACTTGGTCGCGACGGTCGCCGCGATGTCTGGATCCTGTCCGTCGCCCAGGGCGAGATAGCGGTCGAGCGCGGCCCGTGCCGAGGTGTTGAGCGGCACGAGCCGCTCGCGCCCACCCTTGCCTTTGATGGTCAGCACGCGCGCGTCGCCGGCAAGAACGCTGCGCGGAAGCGACACGAGCTCGCTCACGCGCATGCCCGTCGCATAGAGTATCTCCAGAAGGCAGTGCATGCGCACGGCACGCACGCGCTCGCGTCCCTTGGCTGCCTCGGTGCGGCGCGCCGCGCAGGTGATCAGCTGGTCGACCTCGGCGACATTGAGGGTCTTGGGCAGCGCGCGCTCCCGCCGCGGTCCGGCGTGACCGTGCGTGGGATCGCTTGCGACCATGCCTTCGGCAAGCAGGAACTTGTAGAGCTGGCGCACCGCAGAAAGCCGGCGCGCGCGCGAGGCAGGCTTGAGGCCGGCGGCCGACGCCGACGTCAGGAATGCCGAGATGTCGCCGCCGACGGCGGCGCCGAGGGAGGATCCGCGGTGGTGCAGGAACGACTGGAGCTCGGTGAGGTCGCGGCGGTAGGCCTCGATCGTGTTCGCGGCGGCGCCGCGCTCGGCGCTCAGCATCTCGAGGAACGCATCGATCTGCCCCGCCGCCTCGATCATGACCGCCCCAGGTTGTAGGTCGACCGCCTAGTTGACGATAGCCCGCGGCCAACTCGCAAAAAGTGCCTCGAAGCCGAGCTTGCGCGCGTCCGCCTCGAGGCCCGCCCGCTTCAGGGCGCGGATCGAATCGCCAAGCGCGATCATATGCGCGCCTTCGGCGCCGTTGGGACCCAGCGTCTTCATGGCGAGCAGCACGGTCCGGCCGAACTCGCGCTTCTTGGCTGCGTCCTGCAGCTCCGAGAGCACGCCTGTCTCGGGAAGGTAGCCGCCGGCGGGCTGCGGCGTGCGGCTTGCTGCCTCCCACAGCGGGATCGGCACGTTGTACTCGAGCGCGTCGAGCACGGTTGCCAGGCGGTGCATGAGCGTGGCATCGAGCCGGCCGCCCACGGCGAGAGCCTCCACATAGCTCAAGCTCGCGCCGCGATCGGCCACAGGGGAGCTGTCGGCGATGTCGATCAGGGCGAGCCAGTGGTTGAGGCTCCCGTTTCCAGGGCCGCCGACCGCCGAGCCGAAGGTGGCCCAGCTCTTGGCTCTTTCATAGTCGCCGGCCGCGAGCGCCACCTCGATGCCGGTCTCGGCATACCAGCCGATCTCCGGCGCCAGTGCCAGGCTTTCGGAGGTGGGCGCGATCATGCGCAAGGCGGTCAGGTAATGGCCGGAGCGGCGGGCATCGTCGAGGAAGGAGCGAATAAGCCGAACCTTCTTGAGCGGGGTTTCCTCCCGTTCCGCCAGCACGAACAGGGCCGCGCGCCGCTCTGGTGTGCTCTGGCCGGCGGGGCCCGGGTCGGCGGGCGCCAGCGCACGATAAATCTCGGCGAGCTTCTCCGGATTAATGGCGTTCAGGTGCGCCGCTCGCTCGGCCGCGGCCAGCTTCAGCGAGGCTTCGGTGCCGGGATCGAGCGCCATCGCGGCAAGCAGCGAGGGGGCTGCCTGCTTCAGGAGGGTTGCCGGCTCGATCACGCCGCCTGCCGCAGTTATCAGGCGATAGTCGAGCAGCGAGATCGTCTGATCGGCGGAAATTTTCGGTGCGGTGCCCAAGGCGATCGCATCGAGCGCGCGCAGCCCTGGCGACTCCGCCATGCCTTGCTCGCGCGCCATGCCCGCGGCAAGCCCGGCGCCGGCGGGCTCGCCGGCAATTGCCGCGCAATAGCCGGAGATGAGCGCGGCCACGCCCTTGAGGTGCTGGGGGAAGTCGCCGATGAGCGCGCCGCCGTTTTGCGCCGTGGCGCAGCCCTGCTCCTTCCTGCCCAGGCCGATCTCGTTGCGCGCCGCCAGCGTCGCGACAAGCGGGTTGCCCGCCGCCATTGCGGAGATGGCGTCCGTGGCCTCCTGAAGCAGGCCGGAGCGGTAGAGGGTTTCCAGGCGCAGGGCCAGAAAGTGCTGGTTGGCCTCGCCGCCGGCGGGCGGCGTCACGTTGGAGGTGATGAGGCGCAGCCAAAGCCCGTGCAGGGCCGGCGAGCGCGGCGGGATTTCGAGCTCGGCGATGAGGCCTTCCAGCGTTCGCACGTCGAGCCCGCGCCAAAGCTCGAACGGCAGACCGGAGCCGTCGGTCGCCATCACCGGCGCAAGCTCCATGCGCTCGACGGCACGGCCCCTTTCGTCGTGCGGCGGCGGTACGATCGTATCGCTGTCGCGCGGTGTGCTCCGAGCCGGTCGCCCGCCCCGCTCCACGGCGCCGCGCTGGGATTCAGCGATCGAGTCGGGTGAGATCCAGTCCTGGGCCGCCGCGGGCTCCGCCGCGAGGCTCAGCGAGAGCGCCGCGATCAACAGCTGAGCAAGGTTTGGCGTTCGCATGGCTCGTCGGCCGGTCACTCTTTTCTGACTTTGACTCCGGGAACCGGCTTGGTGACTGTTTGCGTCTCCGGCTCGAACTTGGTGGCAAGTATGTAGAGTGTACCCGTGATGATGGCGCCAATGGTGCCAACAACCATGAGAAACCGGAACAAGCTCGGCATTTTGCTATCCCGCCCCTAAGCTTAAGTCTCTTTGCATGTTGGCACCATTATGACTTGCACCCGGCGACAATCCAAAGTACGCGGCCCCTGTGGCGTGCAGGGGCGGCCCGCCTGCGGCAAAGGTGCCGGCTGCCTTGCTCAAGTCCGCGGTTGCAACGGCCAACGCTCCGGGGCCATGAGCGCCAAAGTGCCCGTTCCAGGTCATTGATTGATTCGGGCCGCATCGGAAGAGTACGAGAAAATGGGCGATGCCCAATCGCTAAGCACGATAAAGTCGGCCCTGGGGGCGCGGTCGATCGTCATGGTGGGCCTCATGGGCTGCGGTAAATCGGCGGTGGGGCGCCGCCTTGCGACCAAGCTGGGGCTGCCGTTCGTCGATGCCGACGAGGAGATCGAGAAGGCGGCGGGCAAGAGCATCGAGGATATTTTCGCTGAGCACGGCGAGTCCTATTTCCGCGAGGGCGAGCGCAAGGTGCTCGCGCGCCTTTTGCGCTCGGGCCCGCAAGTCCTGGCCACGGGTGGCGGCGCCTTCATGAACGCCGAGACGCGCCAGGCGATCGGCGAAAGCGGAATTTCCGTGTGGCTCAAAGCCGAGCTGCCGCTTCTGGTGCGCCGCGTCGCCAAGCGCAACAACCGGCCCCTGCTCAAGACCGGCGATCCCGAATCTGTGATGCGCGACCTGACCGACGTGCGCTATCCGGTGTATGCAAAGGCCGACATCACCGTGGAGAGCCGTGACGTGCCGCACGAGGTCATTGTCGCCGAGATCCTCCAGAGCCTCGAAACGACGCTTCCCGTCATGCCGCCGCTCGAGGGCTCGCAATGAGCGCCGTCAGCGAAAGCCGCAATCCTGGAGACGAAGCGTTGCGCGCGGTGACCGTGCCGCTCGGCGGGCGCGCCTACGACGTGCTCATTGGCCCCGGGCTTGTGGCGCAGGCCGGGTCGCTGATTGCCGCGCGCATCGGCACCGTAAAGTGCGCCGTCGTGACGGACGAGAACGTTGCGCGCTGCCATGTTGCCGCCCTGGAGTCGGCGCTCGGCAAAGCGGGCCTGCACGCCGGCTCGATCATTCTCAAGCCCGGCGAGGCGACCAAGTGCTTCGCCGAGCTCGAGGCCCTGTGCGAGCGCCTGCTGGAGCTGGAGCTGGAGCGCGGCGATCTCGTCGTTGCCTTCGGCGGCGGGGTGATCGGCGATCTGGCGGGCTTTGCCGCGGCGATCCTGCGGCGCGGCGTCCGCTTCGTGCAAATCCCCACCTCGCTTCTGGCCCAGGTCGATTCCTCGGTGGGCGGCAAGACGGGCATCGACACGCCGCAGGGCAAGAACCTGATCGGCGCCTTTCATCAGCCGAGCCTCGTCATCGCCGACACCGACGTGCTGGGCACCCTGCCCGAGCGCGAGATGCGCGCCGGCTACGCGGAGGTGGCGAAGTACGGTCTGTTGGGAGACGCGAAATTCTTCGCGTGGCTCGAGGAGAACTGGAAGCAAGTCTTTGCATTCGAGCCCGCGGAGCTGACGCAGGCGATCGAGACCAGTGTCAAGGCCAAGGCGGGCATCGTCGGCCGCGACGAGACCGAGCAAGGCGAGCGTGCGCTGCTAAACCTGGGCCACACGTTCGGGCATGCGCTCGAGGCCTGGTGCGGCTACTCGGATCGGCTGCTGCACGGCGAGGCGATCGCTATCGGCATGTGCCTGGCCTTTCGTTTCTCCGAGGCGCTGGGCCATTGCGGGCGCAGCGAAGGCGATCGCGTCGCGGCGCACTTCTCCGATGTCGGGCTGCCCACGCGCATCGGTGACATTCCCGGACCCAAACCGGACGTTGAAGGCCTGCTGCGGCTCATGGGCCAGGACAAGAAGGTGCGCCAGGGCAAGCTTACGTTCATTCTGGCGCGCGGCATCGGCAAGGCTTTCATCGCGCATGACGTGCCGCCCGAGCAAGTCGGCGACTTTCTCGCCCGTGAAATCACCGCTTAAGCGGGGCGCTAACCTTCATCAGCGCCAAGTGTGCTAGCTTGTGGCCCCTTCCCGCGTGCGGCCGGTGCGTACGGCGTGCGCCCGCCGCCGGGGACCCTGAAACCAGCGAAGCCAACGCGCAAAGCCCCCTGTTTCCCATGCCACTGGAGATCACACTCACAATTACTGCGGTCCTGTTGCTGATCGTGCTGTCGGCCTTCTTCTCAGGATCGGAGACCGCGCTCACCGCCGCCTCGCGCGCGCGCATGCACGCTCTCGAGGTCGAAGGCAACGAGCGCGCACGCAAGGTCAATCGCCTGCTTGCGGCGCCCGAGCGCATCATCGGCACGGTTCTGCTCGGCAACAATCTCGTCAACATCCTCGCCTCGGCGCTGGCCACCAGTCTGATGGTGGGTCTGTTCGGCGACGTGGGGGTAGCCTACGCGACGATTGTCATGACGGCACTGGTCGTCATTTTCGCGGAGGTGCTGCCCAAGACCTACGCGCTGGCCTATCCCGACCGCATGTCGCTCAGGGTGGCACCGGTGATGCAGACGCTCATCGTTGTCCTCAAGCCACTGACGATGGCCGTCGCCTTCATCGTGCGCCAGGTCTTGAAGCTCACGCCGACCACGGCCGACGACGAGGCCAACATTCTGGCGGCGCACGAGGAGATCCGCGGCACGATCGAGCTGCAGACCAAGGAGGGCACGGTCGCGCGTCACGATGCCGACATGTTGGGCGGCGTGCTCGACCTGCGCGATCTGCAGGTGGCCGACATCATGGTGCATCGTACCAAGATGGAGACCATCGACGCCGACGAGCCGTCGCAGCAGATCATCGACGAGTTGCTGCGCTCGCAATATACGCGCGTGCCGATCTGGAAGGACGAGCCGGAGAACATCATCGGCGTCCTGCACACCAAGGATCTGTTGTCGGCGCTGGGGCGTGCCGGCTGGGACGTGAGCAAGCTCGACATCATGAGCTTTGCGGTCGAGCCGTGGTTCGTGCCGGACACGACCGGCCTCAAGGACCAGCTCAATCAGTTCCTCAAGAAGAAGGCGCAGATGGCGCTCGTCGTCGACGAGTACGGCGAGGTGCAAGGCCTCATCACGCTCGAGGACATTCTGGAGGAGATCGTCGGCCAGATCGCGGATGAGCACGACACGCATGAGGCCGCGATTCGTCCTCAGCCCGACGGCACGGTCAACGTCGACGGCACCGTCGCCATTCGCGACCTCAACCGCCATATGAACTGGAGCCTGCCCGACGAGGAGGCGACGACCATCGCCGGCCTCGTCATCCACGAGGCGCAGACGATCCCCGAGCCCGGCCAGGTGTTCACGTTCTACGGCTACCGCTTCGAGATCCTGCGCAAGACGCGCAACAAGATCACGGCCTTGCGCATCAGCCCGGTCGCCATGGCCACCTCGCGCTCAAGGCCGGCGGGCAGCGCCGAGCCACCGGCGGGATGAGCCGGCGGCCCCGGTTTGCCCCGAAAACCTTGGCTGAATTTCTCGTTCAGGTGAGGTTCAGCCGCATATCCTGAACGTAGGCAGCGGATCACGACGGAAAGATGCGACCACTGCGTTGGCAATCTCGTTCATGCTTCGGGGTCGTTGGCGCACCGACAAAAGGGAAGAAATGAGATGATTCGAGCTGTTCCGCTGACCATCGCAGCAGGCGTTCTTGCCTGTGCTCTCGCTGCCGGCTCCGTCCAGGCCGCGCCTGCCGGCTCCGGCGTTCTGGGCAAGCTGACCGCGGCCACGCCCGCAGCGACCCAGATCGAGAAGGCGGGCTGGCGCCGCCGCGGCTGGCGTCGTAGTTGCGTCCGCCGTTGCATGTGGCGCTCGGGCCGCAGCTATCGTCGCTGCCGCCGGATCTGCCGCCGCCATCGCTGGTAAGCGCTTCAGCCGTTCGGCTGACCACGCTGGAAGGTCTCATCCTGTCGGTCGCGCGGGGCGATTTGCGGGGTGGGGCCTTTCGCACCTCAAGCGGTTGCCTCGCCGGGCGCGCAGGCCTTGATTGCCAGGGCGTGGACCCCACCTTGCAACTCGGCGCTCAACAATTCGTTGACCAACCGATGGCGCTCAATCCGCGATTTTCCCGCAAACACTTCCGATACGATCAGCAAGCGGAAATGACTTTCGTCGGTCCCCGGAGAAGAGGGGTGGCCTGCGTGCAGGTGTGACTCATTGACCACATCGAGCCGAGTGGGCCGGAGAGCGACAATCAGCTTCTCGCGCATTCGATTCTCAAGGGTCATTAATGGACGCCTCATCTGGCTGTGAAAAGGTGGCCAGCCGCCCAATGCGCAGATCGGCTTGTGCGGCAGGGGCCCTCAGATCATACTCCGGGCAATGAAGCTTGAATCGAAATATTTCGACAGCATTCGTGTCGCATCCAAGCGTGAACGCGCCAAGCCCGTGCGCGAGGAGCATCCTTGCTGCCAGTGGAAGGGCTGCACCGCTCCCGGACTGCATCGTGCACCCAGGGGCCGCGGTCGCGACGGCCAGTACTTTATCTTCTGCCTCGATCACGTGCGTCAGTACAACGCTTCTTACAATTACTTCCAGGGCATGAACGACGCCGAGGTCGAGGAATTCCAGAAGGAGGCGCTCACCGGCCATCGGCCGACGTGGCAGGTCGGTGTGAACGCCACGGCCAACGGCAAGCCGACCGGGACAGAGCAAAACGGCGAGGCGCCCCGCGCCGGCGAGGGCCAGCGCCCCTTGGGCTGGCGCGCGCTCGATCCGCACGGATTCTTCGCGCGGCGCGCCAAAGAGGCGCGTGCGGCACCCGCCGAGCAGCGGCGCCAGCTCAAGCCGCTGGAGAAGAAGTCGCTGCAGGCGCTCAATCTCTCGGGCAGTGCGACGCGCATCGAGATCAAGGCGCGCTTCAAGGAGCTGGTTAAGATTCATCATCCCGATGCCAACGGCGGGGATGCGCGTTCCGGCGACAAGTTGCGCGAGATTATCCAAGCCTATAACTATCTGAAGCAAGCTGGACTCGTCTAAGGTCCTGCTACCCCCTGGCGATTGCCAGAAAACCCTGCAAACTCGAAGGCCCCAGCACGATGCGTGCGCAGACTCCAGCGGGTGCTGAAGCCAAGCCACCCGGTCTCCCGGACATGAAGCTGTCGGTGCGGCAGGTGTTCGGCATCGACAGCGATCTGGAAGTGCCGGCTTACTCCAAGCCCGACGAGCACGTTCCCGATGTCGATCCCGACTACCTCTTTAACAAGGAGGTAACGCTCGCGATCCTCGCCGGCTTCAAGCACAACCGCCGCGTGATGATCCAGGGCTACCACGGCACCGGCAAGTCGACGCACATCGAGCAGGTGGCCGCGCGCCTCAACTGGCCCTGCATCCGCATCAATCTCGACAGCCACGTGAGCCGCATCGACCTCGTCGGCAAGGACGCGATCGTGCTGCGCGACGGCATGCAGGTGACGGAGTTCCGCGAGGGCATCCTGCCTTATGCGCTGCAGACCAACACCGCGCTCGTTTTCGACGAGTACGACGCCGGCCGCCCCGACGTCATGTTCGTCATTCAGCGCGTGCTCGAGGTCTCGGGCAAGCTTACGCTGCTCGACCAGTCGAAGGTGATCCGCCCTCACAAAGCCTTCCGCCTTTTCGCGACGACGAACACCATCGGACTGGGCGACACCTCGGGCCTCTATCATGGCACGCAGCAGATCAACCAGGGCCAGATGGACCGCTGGTCGATCGTGGCGACGCTCAATTACCTGCCGCACGACGACGAGGCCAAGATCGTGCTGTCCAAGGTCAAGTCGTTCACCAAGGGCGAGGCCAAGCGCAAGATCGTCTCGCACATGGTTCGGGTTGCCGATCTCACGCGCTCGGCTTTCATCAACGGCGACCTGTCGACGGTGATGAGCCCGCGCACGGTCATCATGTGGGCGGAGAACGCCGACATTTTCGGCGACGTGGGGTTCGCGTTCCGCCTCACCTTCCTCAACAAGTGCGACGAGCTCGAGCGGCCCATGGTGGCCGAGTTCTACCAGCGCTGCTTCGGGGAGGAGCTGCCGGAGAGCGCCGCCAACGTCGCGCTGAGCTGATCTGGCATGACAACCGGCCCCAAACGCAAGGAAGCCCCAACGGAGCCGTTGAAGCGGGCGATCGGCCTCACCGTTCGCGCCATCGCCTGCCAGAACGATCTCGACGTCGGCTTCGCGCCCGGACCGCCGGAGTTCGCGCCAAAGCACGTGCAGCTGCCCGAGCCCTCGCGCGTGCCCTCGCAGCGGGAGGTCGCCGTCATTCGCGGCTGGGCCGACAGCTTCGCCTTGACCGCCGGCTGCCACGACGCGCGGCTGCACAGCCGCCTTGCGCCCGGATCGGGGCCGGCGCGCATGGTCTTTGAGGCCGCCGAGCAGGCGCGCGTCGAGGCGCTCGGCGCCAACCGCATGCCGGGCATGGCGCGCAACCTCACCGCGCGCATCGAGGACCGCTACGCCGACCGCCGTTTTGCCGACGTGAGCACCCAGGCGGAGGCGCCGCTGGAAGATGCGGTGGCGTTGCTGATCCGCGAGCGCTTGACGGGGATGACGCCGCCCGACAGCGCCAGGGCGCTGGTCGACGTGTGGCGCGATCAGATCGAGCAGCGCGGCGCCAAGGTCTTGAAGCGGCTCGACAGCCTTGCCGACGACCAGGAAAGCTTCGGGCGCCTGATGCGCGATCTGTTGCGGGCGCTCGAGCTCACCGAGGACCATTCCGACGCCGAGCAGGACGAAAGCGGCGATCATTCCGATGACGATCCCAAGAGCAGCGACGGCGAAAGCGAGAGCGGGGAGGAAGGCGAGGAGGGCCGCGACCATCCGCGCGAGGAGGGCTTGGCCGACGGTGATGCCAGCGAGGCGCAGGAGGCGTCCGAGACCACCAGCGCCGACGAGCTCGAGAGCCAGTTCGACGATCTGGAGGAAATCGAGACCACCGAGCCGTGGCGCCCCAACAGCTCTGTTCTCGAGAACCCCGAGGCGTTCGGCTACAAGGTTTTCACACGCGAGTACGACGAGGAGGTGGGGGCCGACGAGCTCGCCTCGCCAGAGGAGCTTGAGCGTCTTCGCGCCTATCTCGATCGCGAGCTGCGGACGCTATCGAGTGCGGTTGCGCGCCTCGCCAACCGTTTGCAGCGGCGCCTGCTCGCCCAGCAGAACCGTGCCTGGGACTTCGACCTGGAGGAAGGCACCCTCGATGCGGCGCGGTTGGCGCGGGTCATCATCGATCCCATGGACCCGCTCTCCTTCAAGCGCGAGCGCGACACCGATTTCCGCGATACCGTCGTCACGCTTCTGCTCGACAATTCGGGTTCGATGCGCGGCCGCCCGATCATGGTCGCCGCCTGCTGCGCCGATATCCTGGCGCGCACGCTGGAGCGCTGCGGCGTCAAGGTGGAGATTCTGGGCTTCACGACCCGCGCCTGGAAGGGCGGGCAGTCGCGCGAGCAGTGGCTCAGCGCCGGCAAGCCGACCGGCCCCGGACGCCTCAACGACCTGCGCCACATCGTGTACAAAACCGCAGATTCGCCCTGGCGGCGCGCAAAGCGCTCGCTGGCGCTGATGATGCGCGAGGGGCTCCTGAAGGAGAACATCGACGGGGAGGCGCTGGCGTGGGCCTACCGCCGCCTGCTCGCCAGGCCCGAGCAGCGCCGCATTCTCATGATGATCTCCGATGGCGCGCCGGTCGACGACTCCACGCTTTCCGTCAACTCCGGCAGCTATCTGGAGCAGCACTTGCGCCAAGTGATCGACGAGATCGAGATGCGCTCGCCCGTGGAGCTGATCGCCATCGGCATCGGGCACGACGTCACCCGCTACTATCGCCGCGCGGTGACGATCACCGATCCGAGCGAGCTTGCCGGCGCCATGACCGACAAGCTGGTGGAGCTGTTCGAGGAGAAGGGGCGCGTGCCCCGCATGCCGCCGGGCCGCGGGCGGCGGTTGCATTAGAGTCATTGAAGGTGGATCGATTGCAGCTCGCGCGGTGCCTTGCTTTCGTAAGTGCAGGCGTGTTGGTGGCAGCGCTCGGCGCACGGCTTGCGCTTGGGGGCTCGGAAGCCTCGTCTGCGCGTGCGCGCACCGAGCAGATCGTGATCGAGGCGCAGCCGATCGCGGCCTTCGACAAAATGGATCCGGCCAAAACTCGCTTCGGCAAGCTCACCTGGCGCGGCGGCCTTGTTCTCACCTCGCCCTCGGTCCGATTCGGCGGTTGGTCGGGTCTTGAGATCGACGCGCAAGGCCAGAGCCTGCTCGCCGTTTCGGACGGCGGCGCGTGGATGCGCGCTGAGCTCGTCTACGACAAGGATCGCCCGGTAGCGCTGGCGTCGGCCCGCTTGGGGCCGCTGCGGGCGCGCTCGGGCCGCGTGCTCCTGAAGAAACGTCAGGTCGACGCCGAAGGGCTCACCTTCGTCAAGGGGACGCCGGCCAAGGGCGCCGTTCTCATCTCGTTTGAGCGCAACCACAGGATCGGGCACTTCGATGTCGACGCCAAAGGCCTCAAGGCGCCGCGCAGCTATCTGAAGCTGCCCAAGGCTGCCCGGCAGTTGAGCGGCAATCGCGGCATTGAAGCCATCGCCATCCTGCGTGGCGGCCCTTATGAGGGGTCGCTCGTTGCCATCGCCGAAAGGCTGAAAGACGCTGCGGGCGACCACACCGGGTGGCTTTGGGTCAAAGGCAAGCCGCATGTCATTCATCTCACCGACAGCGACGAGTACGACATTACCGATGCAACGGCGCTTCCCGACGGCGGCCTGCTCGTGCTGGAGCGCCGCTTCCGCTGGGGCGAGGGCGTGAAAACGCGTCTACGGCTGGTGCGGCAACGGGAGCTGCACCCTGGCGCACGCATCGCGGGCGAGGTCCTGCTCGATGCCAACATGAACAACGAGATCGACAACATGGAGGGCCTGGCGGCCCACGCCGGCGCCGGCGGCCAGATCATCGTCACCATGATCTCCGACGACAATTTCAACCGCGGGCTGCAGCGCACCGTGCTGCTGCAGTTTGTCCTCGACGGCGCCGATCTCGCGCGGTCCGACGCGCAGCCTTAGCGGCGCGCGGGCCGCCGCCAGCGTTTGCGGCAACCGGGAGATTGCCCGGGATCGAGGCTCAGGCCGCCGCGGAGGTCGCGCTCTTGGCCGCCTTCTGAAGCTCGCGCTTGAGCTTCAGGCAGCGCTCGGACAGCTCATCGTCGCTTGCCTTGAGCAAAAAGGCGTCGAGGCCGCCGCGGTGCTCCACCGACTTCAAGGCGTGCGCACTGATGCGAAGGCGGACCTTGCGGGCGAGCGCGTCGCTCATCAGCGTGACGTCGCAAAGGTTGGGCCGGAATTTCCGCTTCGACTTGTTCTCGGCGTGGCTTCTCAGCTGCCCGGAAAGGGGCAGCTTGCCGGTCAGCTCGCAGCGCCTCGTCATATCAAGCTCCTTCGCCACCGCTTCCCGGCAGTGGCCCGCACACGCGGAATTGCTGAAAATGGATTGCCCGCGCCGGCATAGTCGGCGCCGCGTGGCGCTGTCTATGCCCGAGGCCCCCACCGGCGTCAAGCCGCCGACGATCGTTTCCGACGCAGGTTGAAGCGAATTGTGCCTGCGTTCCTCCTGCTTTGAGTTCGCCGACAAACGGTCTATTGTGCCGGGCGATTGCCTCTGGGCAACGCGGCTTGAGCCGCTCGAACGGGCCACAGATTTGACGTAAAGCATATCTACCGCGGATCGTCGAATGCCGCGTCCTGGAAGCATGGGGATATATGATGTACCGGGTTCGGCTTGGGGCCATTCACGCTCTCAATCGAGTGCTGTTGTCGTCGCTCCTCTTGCTTTCCGCGGGGTCGATTTTCGCGTCCGCGTCCCGTGCCGACTCCGCCACGCTTCCTGCCCAGGTGAGCGCCGTCTATCGCATTAGTTTCGGCTTGCTCGGCGATATCGGCACCTTCCGCTTCAGCTCCAGTATCGAGAATGAGGCGTATACTTTGTCGGCAAAGGCGAGAATTGACACGGCCGTGTTCGATTATTCAGGGATCATGGCGAGCACCGGCTCGGTGCTGTCGGCCATTACCCGGCCTGCCGACTACAACTTTCGCTATCGGCAAAAGGCGATCCTGGGGAAAAAGAAGTCAAAGTACCTCAGCATAGCTTTCAATCCGTCCGGCGTGGAGGACGTCACGTTCGTGCCCCCCGAGAGGCCCTCCAAGAAGGCGATACCGGTCACGGAAAGTCAGCTGCAGAATGTGCTGGACCCCCTGAGCGGTGTCATGGCCCTGTCACTCGGCGACCTCAAGAATCCGTGTGAGCGGAGGCTGCCGATCTTCGACGGAAAGCAGCGCTTCGACCTGGTCTTCAGCACGGCCGGCCGCCCTGCCGGTCGCGGCGCGGAGTGGCTGTGCCACGTACGGCTGGTTCCCATTTCCGGCCACAAGGAAGGGGAAGGGCAGGATTCGGTCATAACCGGCGATATCGAGGTCGTGCTTCGCTCGGTCCCGAAGGCGAACATTGTCGTTCCCTATCGTGTTACCGTACCCACCATCGTCGGCGCTGCCGTTTTGACGTCGGAGAAAATCGACATAACGATGCCCGATCGGCAACGGATCGCGTTGAGGCGCTAGAACGGGGGATTGGCGCAACCGCCAAGGTCCGACCACGGCTTATCCAAGATGACGCATGCCGGAGCGACACTCGCCCGTAGTTGAGGGTGGTCGCTATGCTTAAGGGCCTTTTCAGGCCATCCGCCGGCATTGAAGTCCTTGCTCCAGGCCGAGGCCTTTGCGATGCCATTGCGCAAGTGAAGATGAGGAGGCCTTAAACAAATGGGCAGCGACCTGGAGGTTCGCATCCGCCATGTCACGGCGGTCCTAGGGCCCACCAATACCGGCAAGACCCACCTTGCGATCGAGCGCATGATCGGCCACGAGAGCGGCATGATCGGCCTGCCGCTGCGCCTGCTCGCGCGCGAGGTCTACGACAAGATCTCGGCCCGCGTCGGCGCCGACGCCGTGGCGCTGATCACCGGCGAGGAGAAGATCAGGCCGGAGCGCGCCCGCTATTGGGTCTGCACCGTCGAGGCGATGCCGCGCGACGTGGATGTCGACTTCCTGGCAATCGACGAGGTGCAGCTCGCCGGCGATCCCGAGCGCGGTCACGTCTTCACCGATCGCCTGCTGCACGCGCGCGGCAAGTCGGAGACGTTGCTGCTGGGCGCGCATACCATGCGCGAGGTGATTGGCGACCTCGTTCCCGGCGCCAACTTCATCTCGCGCCCGCGCCTGTCGAAGCTCACCTACGCGGGTCAGAAGAAGATAACCCGCCTGCCGCAGCGCTCGGCCATCGTCGCGTTCTCCGCGGCGGAGGTCTATTCGATCGCCGAGCTCATTCGCCGCCAGCGCGGCGGCGCAGCGGTCGTTCTCGGTGCGCTATCGCCGCGCACGCGCAACGCGCAAGTGGCGCTCTATCAGGAAGGGGACGTCGACTTCCTGGTGGCGACCGATGCCATCGGCATGGGGCTCAATCTCGACGTCGACCACATCGCGTTCTCCGCGTCGCGCAAGTTCGACGGCCAGAGCCACCGCAACCTGACGCCGGCGGAGCTGAGCCAGATCGCCGGCCGGGCCGGCCGCCACATGAACGACGGCACCTTCGGGGTCACCGGCTCGGCCGATCCGTTCGACGCCGACACCATCGAGCGGCTGGAGACGCACAATTTCGAGCCCGTGCGCGTCCTGCAGTGGCGCAACCGCAGCCTCGACTTCTCGACGCTCGAAGGCCTCAAGAACTCGCTGCGCGAGATCCCGGGTCTGCAGCGCCTGTCGCGCGCCCGCGCGGCCGATGACGTGCAGGCATTGGAGACGGTGAGCGAGGACAAGGAAGTGGTGCGCATGGCCTGCGCGCCGGCGGCCGTCGCCAAGCTGTGGGACGTCTGCCAGGTGCCGGACTACCGCAAGATCTCCGGCCAGAGCCATTCGGAGCTGGTGGGGACGATCTACAAGTTCTTGGTGGGATCGGAGGAGCGCATCCCCGAGGACTGGTTCTCAAAGCAGGTCGCCTTCGCCGATCGCACCGACGGGGACATCGACACGCTCGCCAACCGCATCGCCCACATCAGGACGTGGACGTTCGTGTCCAACCGCGCCGACTGGCTCAAGGACCCGGCCCACTGGCAGGGCCGCACGCGCGAGATCGAGGACAAGCTGTCGGACGCTCTGCATGAATGCCTGACGCAGCGCTTCGTCGATGCGCGCACGAGCGCTTTGATGAAGGGCATGCGCGACAAGAACGAGCTTCAGGCCGAGATCGGCGAGGACGGGGCCGTTCACGTGGAGAGCCATTACGTCGGACGGCTCAGGGGCTTTCGTTTCTCCCCCGACTCGGGCGGGGACGGCGTGCATGGAAAGGCGACGCGCAACGCGGCCGCGCAGGTGCTCGCCCGCGAGCTGACGATGCGGGTCCGCCGCGTGGCCGCGGCCCAGCCCGATGCCTTTCAGCTGACGCAGCGCGGTCGCCTCCTGTGGAAGGACGAGGAGGTCGCCCAGCTCGAGGCGACCGACGATCCGCTCAAGCCGTCCGTGACCATTCTTGCTGACGAGCATCTGTCGGGGCCCGATCGCGAGAAGGTGCAGACGCGGCTCGATACCTGGTCGGCGCAGACGATTGCCGACAAGCTCAAGCCGCTGGTCGAGATCGGTCAGGCTGAGGAGGTCGCGGGGCTTGCGCGCGGCATTGCCTTCCGCTTGCGCGAGAACCTCGGCATCCTGAAGCGCGATACGGTCGCCGACGAGATCAAGGCGCTCGATCAGACGGCGCGCGCGCAACTACGCAAGTACGGCGTGCGCTTCGGCGCCTTTAACATCTACTTCCCGCTGCTGCTCAAACCCGCTGCCGCCGAGCTGCTCCTGACGCTCTGGTCGCTCAAGAACGCGGGCACCAACGGGCTGTCGCTCGAGACGATGCCCGAGCCGCCGCGCGCCGGCCTCACCTCGTTCGTGCCCGATCCGGCGGTGCCCGAAGCCTTCTATCGCGCCTACGGCTACCACGTGTGCGGCCCGCGTGCGGTGCGCATCGACATCCTCGAGCGTCTCGCCGATCTCATCAGGCCGCTGCTGTCTTGGCGGTCGAACGGGGACGCAACGGCGCAGCCGCCCAAGGGCGCGACGGGAGACGGTGGTTTCACCGTTGTGCCCGACATGATGTCGCTTCTCGGCTGCTCGCCCGATGAGCTGAGCGGTGTTCTCAAGTCGCTGGGCTTTCGTCTGGACCGGCGGCCGCTCAAAAATGGCGAGGCCGAGCCGGCGCCGGCAACGCAAGAGGAGACGCCGGCGTCCGAGCCCGCGACGAAGGATGCTTCGGCCGAGCCGTCGCCCCCGTCGGGCGACGTGGCGCAAGCGGCACCGCCGGCTGACGTGGAGGCTGCCGCTGCCGGCGCCGAGGAGCCGGCTGCGACGCCAGACGCCGCCGAGCCCAAGGAGCCTGCGTTCGTCGAGATCTGGCGCCCGCGCCGTCACGGACGCGGCGAGCACCGCAAGGACGGCGCGCGGCGCTCACGGCAGCGCACCGACCGCGAGGCTGCCGCGCCGAAGCCGTCCGACGGCGCGCAAGCATCAGCGCAGCGCTCGGACCCTCAAGCGGTACAGGCCCAGGGAGGCCAGGAAACGCATGGGCACCAGCGCGGCGAGCGCGGCCGCGGCAAGGAGGCCGGCGAGCGCAACCGCGAGTCGCATGCGCGGCGCGCCAAAGGTTTCGATCGGCGCCGGCGCGAGGAGAACCGCAAGCCCGAGATCCGCACGGCCGCTCCGCCGCGCGGTGTCGGGATCGAGGCCGACTCGCCCTTCGCGGCCCTGGGCGCCCTCAGGGATGCCCTGGCCAAGCGTGGGAGCGAGAGCAGCTCTTGATGGGCGGCGAGACTGAGAAGGCACCTGAAGCCGGTGGCACGCAGCGCATCGACAAGTGGCTGTGGTTCGCACGGGTCACCAAGACGCGGACCTTGGCCACCGAGCTCGTGCAATCGGGCAAGGTGCGGCTCAACAAGATACGCGTGGGCAAGCCGAGCCAGGTGGTTCGCGCAGGCGACGTCATGACGGTGGCGATAAACCGGCGTGTGCGGGTGCTGAAGGTGCTGGGCCTCGGCTTGAGACGGGGGCCATCTGCCACGTCCAGCACGCTTTATGAGGAATTGACAGCCGAAGCCGGACCGCTCAAACCTCTTGCGCAATCGTCGTCACATTTCCCAGGCTGGCAGCAGAACGGGGTTGGCCCTGGCCGACGGGAGCCGGGCAGCGGTCGCCCGACGAAGAAAGAGCGTCGCGAGACCGACCGGCTGGGCGGCAAGGTCCGTTGAGGCCAGGCTCCGTGCTGCCAGCCGCCACGGGCGGTGCCTGCCTGCGTGCGCGGGATAGGTGGGCGGCTGCAGCAAGCCCAAATCGGCGCAATTTGAGGAAGCGATCCGGACCTGATCAATGACCTACATCGTCAACGAGAAATGCATAAAGTGCAAATACACCGATTGCGTGGAGGTCTGCCCGGTCGATTGCTTCTATGAGGGCGAGAACATGCTCGTCATCCACCCCGACGAGTGCATCGATTGCGGCGTCTGCGAGCCGGAGTGCCCGGTCGAGGCCATCAAGCCGGATACCGAGCCAGGGTTGGAGAAATGGCTGGAGCTCAACCGGAAGTATTCGGAGAGCTGGCCCAACATAACCTCCAAGAAGGAGGCGCCGGCCGACGCCGACAAGTACCGGGACGAGGGCGGCAAGTTCGACAAGTACTTCTCGGCGGAGCCGGGAGACGGCGACTAGGCCGGTCTCTGGTCCCTTGCGCGGCTTGCGGCAAAGTGCGCAGACAGGCCCCCGGAATGCCTACGATTCAAGCTTGCCCGTTAAGCGGCCCCACATCCTGTGGGACGCTCGGCCTTCAATTTCGATGAAGTTTGTGTTACGGTGCTCCAGGTCGACGGTTGGAATGAGATACAAAGCCGGAACAGGAGCGAACAAAAAGCATCCGCTTTGCCCTGAATTGTGCAATGATCGGGCCGCACGCGGGCCGAAAAGAAGCGGTTTTGACTTAAGCCCAAAGCAACCCACGGGTCACGCTCAGGTTTTCCTGGCCGCAGCGCCCGGCAGGCAATTTTCCGGAGCGGTGGCCTCTGCCCCGACGCCTTGAGGCTCTGCGCGATCGCTTGTCACGGCGACTGTTGTATACCCTGATGAGAAAGTGAGACGATCCCTATGGCTCAAAAAAAGAAGGCGCAGATCGCCGCTCGCGCGGCCAAGTCTGCCGGTGCCCTCGGCAAGAAAGCTGCCAAGAGAGCTGCCGCAGCGAAGAAGCCGGATCGCTCAGTATCGAAATCGAAAGCCCCGTCGCGCAAGGCCGCTGCCAAGGCGACAGCCCCCGCGAAGAGCAGGAAGCCTGTCGCCAAGACAGCAGGAACCGCTGCCGCCGTCAAGTCGCACGGCAGGGCCGTGAAGCCCGCCGCCGCCAAGGCGCCCGCCAGGTCCGCCAAAGCGCCGGTTCGGCCGAGCGCGACTGCCGGCGTGCGCGCCGTTGCCGCCGCGGCGAAGTCGGGCGGTCAGAAGATCACGGCGCCCGTCGCGCCGGTGACGCCGAAGTCGGTCGCCGAGAAGGCCGCCGCCGCGCGCCACCTCATGGCTGCGCAAAAGAAGCCGGTCAGCCAGCGTCACGGCTTCAAGGCGAACGAGTTCATTGTCTATCCCGCACACGGTGTCGGCCGCATCGTCGGCATCGAGGAGCAGGAGATCGCCGGTATGGCGCTCGAGCTCTTCGTCATCAATTTCGAGAAGGAGAAGCTGACGCTGCGCGTCCCCACGGGCAAGCTCGCAAGCGTCGGCATGCGCAAGCTCTCCGACGAGGGCGTCGTCAAGAAGGCGATGGAAACCTTGAAGGGCCGCGCGCGCGTGAAGCGCACGATGTGGAGCCGCCGCGCCCAGGAGTACGTGGCCAAGATCAACTCCGGCGACCTCGTCTCCATTGCCGAGGTCGTGCGCGATCTTTACCGTTCCGAGGCGCAGCCCGAGCAGTCCTATTCCGAGCGTCAGCTCTATGAGGACGCGCTCGATCGCATGTCGCGCGAGATCGCGGCGGTGGAGAAGCTCGACGAGCGCGGTGCCGTGCAGCGAATCACCGAAGTGCTGTCGAAGAGCGCGCGTGGACGCCGGCTCGCCAGCGAGGCCGAAAGCGCCAGCGGCGATTCCGAGACGCAGGCCGCCTGAGGCGGCCCGCGCGGCAAGCAGGCTCAAAGATCGAGAGCGCCCGGTTTCTTTTGAGCCGGGCGCTCTTGCTTTTGCCTGGGAGGCATTTCTTTTGGGTCGCTGCTCACCGTCGGGGCACCCGGCGCCGGCTCGGATGGACGCGGCTCCGCTTCGAGAATTGCGATCTGGCTCGGGTGCTCAATTCTGATGTAGGGGCCGTTGCGGTACTCGATCCAGCCGCGGACCTCCACGCGCCTGCCTTCGAGCGAGGCAAGCGTCTTGGCCCATTGCGCATGGGCACGCGCCGTTCCTGCAGCGACACCGGCTGTGAAGTCCCGGCGCCAGTCGCGGCCGAAGTTGAGATAGGTCGTCGATTTGCTCGAGGCGACGCGGAGCACGCGGCCCTCGACGATCTGGTAGGTATTTCGCATGCGCATGAGCGCCCTCGTCCGCCAAGCCGGGCGCACGGCGTAGGCGGCGTTCGACCACAGGCCGGCTTGCGCCTCGCGGCCGGCGCGCTCATGCGCCAGCAGCTCGCGCATGCATGCAAAGCTTCCCGGCAGCCCATAGGCGCGCGCGTGTCCGCTGCTCAGAAGCTGGCCCTGCACCCACACGCGCTCGCCGGCGCGGTCGAGGAATAGATGGGCAAGCAGCCGGCCGTAGCGGTCGCGGCGACGCCCGCCATAGGCAAGCTCCACCGAGCGGCCGAGCACCAGGTCGCGCAAGACTTCGATTGTCTGCTGCTCGGGCGGCCAAGGCCGCGCGCCGCTGCGCATGTCGGGGGAGCGGGGGGCAAGCGCGCCGATGAGGCGCACCTCGCGGTTGTCGTCGAGAAGCAGCGTCTCGGCGTCGATGACGCGCACCACGGCCTGCGCCGGGCCCGCCTGCAACGTGCATTCGGCGCGTTGCCCGGTTTGCGCGCCGGGCTGGCCGGCGGACGGAAACGAGAGCAGCGCCGGAATCAAGCCGAGCGCCGCAGCGAGCGGCAATAGACGCATCCGATCGCCAGTTCTGGACACCCGTGCAGACCCCCCGGTGCTTCGACCCGGTGCTCCCTTGACGCTCACTATACGAAGGACGTTGCGGAAAATCCCGGCACGATTTTTCTCGGCCGCTCGCGCGCGGGATGCGCGCTCAGAAGAGCCAGCCCTCGTGGAGGTCCAGGCCGGCGCAGGGTGACACGCCGGGGTGGGCGATGGCGCCAGGGTCCGGTGCCTCTCCCAACGTCGCGCCACCGGCGTCGGCAAGGCCGTCGGCATTCGGGTCTGCGAGGTCAGGGCCGCTGTCTGCGGCTGAGCTGCCGATGAGCTCGGGCCGGAAGGCGAGCCCGCCGTCGTCAAGGAGCAGCGCCGGTGCCGCGCGCTCTAGCAGCTCTTGGCGCGTCCATTGCGGCGCGCGGTCGAAGAGCACTTGCTCGATGCCGGAGGCGGGCGCGGCGAAAAAGTCCTTGATGAGGATTGCCCCGCCCCTGCTTAGCGCCAGCACGAGATCGTCGGGAGCTTGCGCGCAACGGTAGACGGACACGTCCGCCGGAGCGATGCCGCCGGCCAGGATCAGCACATCGACGTCGGCGTCGGGACCGTCGTCGATGATCACGTCGTCGCCATCGCCGTAGAGGTAGACGTAGCCGTCGCTGCCCGCGCCGCCGATCAGCGTATCGCTACCGGCGCCGCCGTAGAGCGTGTCGTCGCCGGCCAGGCCCTCGAGGACGTTATCGGCGTCGTTGCCCAGGAGCCGGTTCGCCGCGCCATTGCCTTCGCCTCTCCGCGCGCTCCCGAGGAGCTGCAGGTTCCGTTCGCCGGCGCCCAGGATGTGGTCGGCGCTGGCGGTGACGAACGCCGCGTCGTCGTCGTCTGGGATCAAGCGCCCGCTGCGCGTGGGGGCTGGGTCGATGCGATCGGATCGGCTTCCCATGCCGGCGGCGGGCCGGAGGATGACGTCGTCTTGAACGAGCTTGACGCCCTGGCCCAGCACGATGCGGTCGGTGGCGGCGTTCCATTGAATGCGCTCGACGGAGAACAGGTGATCGAGGCCGCCGTCGAAGGCCGCCACGAAGTGGGGGACCTTGTGCGGGATCCAGTGGCGGTTGAACGTGATGGTGACCGTGCCGGCGCCGGAGTAGTCGACGACGTCGGTGCCGTCCGCGCCGTAGCCGAGCTGGGGCTGGCCGCCGTGGATGATGTTGAAGCCACCGGACCAGTGGAACAGGTCGTCGTCCACGCCGCCGTAAAATTTCTCGATGCGAGCTGTGTCGAAACTGCCCACGAACTCGTCGCGGCCGTCCCCGCCGAGCAGCGTGGAAAAGCCGTGCTCGGTGCGCATGGCATCGTTGCCGCTGGTACCGAGCAGGGTGGCCGTGCCCGGCGACAGATGCATCCCGAACGGCAGCCGCGGCGAAGGATCGAGACCCGAGTAGTGCATCAGCGAGGCGACGGCGGACGATGAGTTGATCGTGGGCACCGGCGAGCCGGGCAGGCCGTAGGCGACATAAGGATAGTCCTGCTGCTCGATATCGCGGGCGAAAGAGGCCATGGTCTCCCAGGCCTGCAGCTCGTTGCCGTAGTAAGGGAGGCAGCGGCTGCCGCGGTAGCCCGGCGTGCCGATCTTGGCGACGAGGTTCTCGCGCGCGGCAAGGTTGGCGGCGCTGAGCGTGGTGCGGCCGTCGGCGCCCTCGATGCCGAGATATGTGCCGTGCTCGCCCGGCTCGCGCACGCCCTCCAGCACGTACCAGTCGTCCTGGCGCGAGGCGAGGTCGGTTCCGTCTTGCTGAAACACGAGCTGGAGATGATCGAAGCCGAAAAGTCCGAGGCCGTAGATCTGCACGGGAACCCATTCGATGCAAATTCGCGGCATGAGCGGATTGCCTCGTTGGTGCGCCTGGCGCGGCCAGACCGGATAGCGGCACGCGCAGGGCGATGACGTGCGCCCGTCGCGCCGGATCGTCGGCTTTGCAGCATATATTATAGCGTGTATCACTTAAGTAATGCAATCTAGAATAGCAAAGCCGGGTCAGCCGGGCAGCCGGTCGGGCAATGCTGCTCTCGAGCGGCCGTCTCGCCGCGCAACCAGGTCGCTCATGGTCTCGTTGCGCAAAGCCGCGGCCTGTCTCGAGCGGGTCTGTGCAACCAGGGCCGGCTCTTCAGGTCAGGTTGGAGTTGGCCGGGGCGGCGACGCCCAGTGGGCGCGGCGCAAGCGGCCGGGCCACGCTTGCGCGGTGGGAGAGCGCGGCATGGCGTGGCCGGCCTGGCGGGCCTGGCCCACAATTGCGCGCGGTACGAATTGACATTGCTCGCCCGCTGGCAGAGACGTTGGGTCGGCTGCCGCCGGATTGCGCTGCGGCGGGCGTTGGTGCAGGCAAGGCTGTGAGCCGCTCCGAGAACAGTGCATCGGCCGGGCGCATTCTCGTGCGGCGATGGCCCCGTAGCTCAGCAGGATAGAGCATCAGATTCCTAATCTGAGGGTCGCAGGTTCGAATCCTGCCGGGGTCACCACGCTTTTCACAACACAATCGGTAGGTTAGCGCGAGAACAAATGTTCTCATCGGCGCCATTCTGACTCTCGTTCCGCGCGTGTTCTAATTCGAGCACCCAGGCGCGCCGCTTGCGGGCTGCCGAAAGACGCTGGGTATCGGTCTTCTTGACGTAGTGTCAATCGGCGCCGAACCTTGACCCGCGATCGGCGTCCAATCTTGACCCCTCGACGAGGGTCAGTACCCGCCGCTCAAGCCCAGAGCTGTGGAGCGGAGCGGAACAGCGAAGGG